>OLQI01000303.1_pt1 | contig 50530 bp, 42 predicted proteins | sample 1672171 | NCBI WGS metagenome assembly OLQI01 (sample SAMEA3136655, study PRJEB25190) | human gut metagenome
AATGTTATTTCACGTATTTGCCTTCGCAGATATTCTTGCAGCAGGCGCTGATGGGGAACCAGCAGCAGTCCCGGCAGATATCGGCCAGCATCTCGGGGGTGGCTTTGGCATCAATCTCCCGAATGAGAGCCTGATAGTCGTATTCCTTTTCCTCCAGCCCGAAATACTCCACAGTCTTGCGGTCGTACCGCTTGACCTTTTCCTGCGTGTCGCACAGGTCGGTGCCCAGCTTGTTGGGGCAGCAGGAACAGAGGGTGTCGGTGGAGAAGGTGAGCTGGATCTTCGTCCCGGGCACCTCCCGCAGCTGGTGAACGACATCGTTCATGTGCTCCACAAAGGCCTCGCTGTAGCCATGGCCGGAGTAGCCCTGAGTGCAGAGCAGGTGATGCGGACGCAGTACGATGCTCATGCCTTTTTTACCCCCGGGATCCGCTTCCGGATGTTCAGGCCCAGCACGCAGGCCAGCACAGCCTTGATGATGGCGGTGGGGATGAAGGGAAGAACGCAGGCGGAAACGGCCACAGACACGGTGCTGTGGGCGACGATCACGAACAGGATAACACCCACGATATAGTTGACCACGGTGCCCACGACAACCGCCACGGGGAAAGCACCCTTGAAGGCATCCCTGTGCTCCACGCCCAGGCCGATGATGTAGGCCATGATGGGGAAGGAAATCAGGAAGCCGCCGGTGGGGCCGACAAACTTGTCGATGCCGCCGGAGAAGTTGGCCAGCACCGGCACGCCCACAGCGCCCAGCAGCAGGTAAACGAGCGTGGCAATGGCGGACAGCTTGGAGCCCAGCACCACGGCAGCCAGCGTGATGGCGAAGGTCTGCATGGTCATAGGTACGCCCAGCGGCATGGGGATGGAGATCTGTGCCATCACGGCGATGACGGCGGCAAACAGGCCCGCGTAGCAGATATCGCGCACCGAGAACTTACTGTTCTGATTCATAGAAAAAATCCTCCTCTGATTTGGTACAAACAACGTCCCAATTAAACCAGAAAGCGGCAGACAGGTCAACTTGCGATTTGCGCAAAGGTTTACAATCTGTGAAAATTTGCTGAAAAGCGTTCAAACGAAATTTGGACGCTTGTGTATCTGGGTAAAATGCGATACACTACACCTATACATAGGAAAGGAATCTGACAGGCCGCCCTCCGGCGAGCCTGAATCTGATAGGAGGAACATGATGATCTGGAATAAGAAGAAGGACGGCGCGGAGAACCCGGGTGCGGAAACGCCTGCGGCACAGACAACCAAGGCTCCGGTGCTGTTTTTGCAGAAGAACTGGAAATGGCTCGTGCCGGTGGTCTGTGTGGTGATCGCGGGCGGTGTGTTTTTGCTCAAGCCCAAGAGCGCCAGCACCACAGCCGTGGACCCCAGCTATCTGGAAGCCGGCCCTGAAGTGCGGGATGTCTCCAACACCCTGAGCGGCACCGGCACCCTGAACCCTGCCAACACCTACACCGTGAAATCTCTGGTGGAGGGCAAGGTGCTCACCGGCGAGTTTGAGGAGGGCGACGTGCTGGATGAGGGGAGCATCCTCTACACGCTGGACAGCTCGGACGCTTCCACCAACTTTGAAAAGGCCGAGATCGCCATGCAGCAGGCACAGCGCAGCTATGACAAGGTGGTGGACCGCCAGTATGTGCGTGCCGAGGTGGATGGCACCGTGAGCACCCTGAAGGTCGCAAAAGGCGACGAGGTGACCAGCGGGCAGGAGGTCGCCATCATCCGCGACAGCTCCAAAATGCTGCTGACGCTGGAATTCCCCGCCGCGGATGCCGCCAGTTTCAGCGTGGGCCAGACCGCCCAGGTGACGCTGGACGGCACCTTTGAGCAGCTGGACGGCACCGTGACCAGCGTGACCGGAACGGATGCACTGAGTACCGGCAACCTGCTCACCCGCACCGTGACCATTGCCGTGCGGAACGCGGGCGGCCTGACCACCGCGCAGGCGGCCACCGCCTCCATCAACGGGGTCAGCTCTATCGGCTCTGCCACCTTTGGCTATCAGGCAGAGCGTACCCTGACCGCACAGGCCGCAGGCACCGTGACCTCCATCCATGTGCAGGAGGGCCAGACTGTTGCCAAGAACGATATCCTGATCGAGCTGAGCGGCGATGACCTGACCGAGAGCATCCAGTCTGCCTCTGAGACCCTGCGCAGCGCTGAGATCTCCCTGCAGAACCTGCAGGATACCATGGCCAACTATACCGTCACCTCTCCCATCAGCGGTACCATCATTGAAAAGGATGCCAAGGTGGGCGACGCGGTCAAATCCGGCGATACCCTCTGCGTCATCTACGACCTGAGCTATCTGGAAATGGTCATCAACGTGGACGAACTGCAGATCAGCTCCTTGACTGTGGGCCAGAAGGTGCAGATCACAGCCGATGCCGTGCAGGATAAGAACTATGTGGGCACTGTGACCCGCGTCTCCATGAAGGGCACTTCCAACGGCGGCACCACCACCTACCCGGTGACCATCCGCATTGACGAGACCGACGGCCTGCGGCCCGGCATGAACGCCAACGCCGAGATTGTGGTGGCCGAGGCCGCCAATGCCCTGACCGTGCCCAATGCGGCCATCGTCCGGGGCGGATATGTGCTGGTGACCCAGGATTCCCCCAGCGCCTCCAAGGCGGATACCACCATGGAGGCCCCCGAGGGCTTTGTCTATGTGGCCGTCAAGACCGGTGTCAGCGATGATGATTACACCCAGATCGTCAGCGGCATCCAGGAGGGGGACACCATTGGTTACGACCCCAACTCGGTCAGCAGCGACAGCTACTATGACGATGGCAGCGGCATGATGATCTTCTGATGGGAGGATGGAATGAGTGCTCTGATCGAATTTGATGCGGTCTGCAAGTATTACCAGATGGGCGACACCACGGTAAAAGCTGCCGACCACATCACCATGAAAATAGAAAAAGGCGAGTTTGTTGCCATTGTGGGCCAGTCCGGCTCGGGCAAGTCCACCTGCATGAACATCATCGGCTGTCTGGATGTGCCCACGGCGGGCACCTACCGGCTGAATGGCCGGGATGTGGGCAAGATGAGCCGGAATGAGCTGGCCTCCATCCGCAACGAGATGCTGGGGTTCATCTTCCAGCAGTATAATCTTCTGCCCAAATTAAACTTACTGGAAAACGTGGAGGTGCCGCTGGTCTATGCGGGCATCCCCCGCGCCGAGCGCCACCGCCGGGCCCGCGAGGTGCTGGAGCAGGTGGGGCTGGGCGATAAGCTGAAAAACAAGCCCAACCAGCTTTCGGGCGGCCAGCAGCAGCGCGTATCCATCGCGCGGGCGCTGGTGCGCAACCCGGCGATCATTCTGGCCGACGAGCCCACCGGCGCGCTGGACAGCCACACCGGCCGCGAGGTGCTGGGAATGCTGCAGGACCTGCATGGGCAGGGCCATACGGTGGTGCTCATCACCCATGACAACTCCATTGCCGTGCAGGCCGACCGCATCATCCGGCTGGAGGATGGTCAGGTGGTCTACGATGGCGACTCCCGCGCGCCGGAAGCCATCGTCCAGCCGACGCTGAACTTTGAACCGGCAGAACAGGAGGGGAACAAATGATCATTGAGACCTTCCGTCAGGCCCTCCAGAACGTGTGGAGCAACAAGCTCCGCACCTTTTTGACCATGCTGGGCATCATCATCGGTGTCATGGCGGTCATCGTCATCGTGGGTCTGGGCAACGGCATGACCCAGAGCATGCGGGACAGCTTTTCAGCACTGGGCACGAATGCCCTGTCCATTCAGGTCTGGGGCTACGGCTCCCGCACCGCCTCGGTGGAGGATGTGTATAAGATCGCGGATAAGAACAAGGAGCTCATCTCCGCAGTCTCGCCCCAGATCGATTTCAGCAACAACACCCCCAAGGTGGGCACCACGACCTACCGCTACGGCACCAGTGTTTACGGTGTGGACGAGCACTACGCCGAGATGAAAAACTATACCCTCGCCCAGGGGCGCGGCCTGCAGTACATGGACATCAAGGACAACAAGCAGGTCTGCATCATTGGTGATTACCTCAACCGGGCGGCCTACGGCGGCAATGCGGTGGGCCAGACCATCAAGCTGGGGGCCTACAAGTTCCGGATCGTGGGCGTGCTGAACGCCAAGGTGACGGACAAGAACATGCAGCAGGGCTCCGACGATGACTGCATCTATCTGCCCTACACCACGGCCATGCGGCTCTCCAGCCAGTCCAGCGCCAAGAACTTTGTTGCGATCATGAAGGACGAGAGCCGGGCCAACGAGGCCAAGGCGGTGGTGGAAAGCGGCCTGTACGACCTGCTCAAGAGCGACAACGCTTATTACATCTACAGCGCCAGCGAGTGGCTGGAGGAGATGAACGAGATGATCAACATGGTCATCATCATCCTTACCGGCATTGCCAGCATCTCGCTGCTGGTGGGCGGCATCGGCATTATGAACATCATGCTGGTGTCGGTGACCGAGCGCACCCGGGAGATCGGCATCCGCAAGGCACTGGGTGCCAAGGAGCGGGTGATCCTGTCGCAGTTCGTGGTGGAAGCTGCCACCACCTCCGCACTGGGCGGCGTGCTGGGCATCGTCCTTGGCTATATCGTGTCCATGGCGGCAAACCGCATCCTGCCCATGATCTCCAGCGACATTGATGTGACCGTCAGCCCCTCGTTCAACTCCATCGTGGTGGCCTTTGGCATCTCGGTGGGCATCGGCGTGCTGTTCGGCTATCTGCCCGCCAAGCGTGCCGCAAGGCTCAACCCCATTGAAGCGCTGAGATACGATTAAAGATGAAACCTCTCAGCCAGGCAGTCGGCCTTTGGCCGGGCTGCCGGCAGCTCCCCTGGCAGGGGAGCCAGATATAAATGAAACCCTTATTTAAGGAGGATCTTCCATGAAAAAGCGAATCCTTGCATTTCTGCTGGCGGTGAGCATTGCCGTGTCGATGCTGGTGCTGCCGGCATCGGCAGCGGGCAACGCCAACACGGCGGTCCAGCTGTCCATCACGCTGAACGCGATGGACAGCAGCCAGCAGGCTGCTCTGAACGCTGTGGTCACCCGCGGTGCACTGGCCCGGATGCTGGTGTCCTACTCCACCTACCGCGAGAGCGTGGGCTCTCAGGGCACGGTGGGCACCCTGTTCACCGACCTGCCCGGCACTTCGCCCTATGCACCCTATGTCCGCATTGCGGTGCAGAACGGCTGGATGAACGGCTACACCGACGGCTCTTTCCGGCCCGACAACGCCGTGACACTGGAGGAGGCGGTCACGGCCATCCTCAAGCTGATGGGCTATAAGATGACCGACCTGAGCGGCTCCTTCCCCAACGCACAGCTGAACAAGGCCAGTGAGCTGGGCTTGCGCAATCAGGTGGACCGCAGCCAGGGCGAGGCACTCAACTACGAGGAGTGCGCCCTGCTGTTCTACAACGCCCTGACAGCCAACGCCGCCAGCGGCAGTGCCTACGGCAGCAGCCTGGGCTTCACGGTCTCCAACGGTCAGGTGGATACCTCCAGCGTCATGCTCAAGAGCCTGAAGGGCCCCTTTGTGGCGGGCGATACGGTCCAGCTGCCCTTTGTTCCCAAGATGGTCTACCGCAACGATAAAGCGTCGGAATCTGCGGAACTGAACAAATACGACGTGTATTATTACAGTGAGAGTTTACAGACACTGTGGGTCTATACCCGCCGGGCCGCTGGCCGCATCACGGCAGTTTCGCCCAGTGCCAGTGCCCCCACCAGTGTAACGGTGGCAGGCACCAGCTATACGCTGGGTTCCTCTGCGGTGGCCTCTCAGGTGTCCTCCCTCAACGGCGGCGGCGTGGGCGAGGTCGTCACCCTGCTGCTGGGCATGAACAATGAGGCTGCCGGGATCGTGACCGGCGAGGAAGCCGACAGCGTGTTTTACGGTGTCGTGCAGACCGCCACCCGCAGTCTGGTGGAAGAGAACGGCGCGGATGTTCTGCAGAAAGTCTCCGTCATGTGCACCGATGGCATTGCCCGCACTGTGAACGTGGACAAGAGCCTGAACTTTCCGCAGGGGTGGCTGGTAGAGATCAAGGTCACCCCGGAGGGTGAGAGCGTGGAGCACATCGAGGACCGCTGTGTCAACGGCACCATCAATGCCAACGCCACTGCTCTGGGCGCTGCCGCCCTGGCCGACGATGTAGAGATTCTGGATACAACTTCGGAGGGTGTGGCTGGGACGGTTCGTCCCAGCCGCCTATCGGGGGTAACACTGAGTGACCTCGATGTCCGCTACTATACCGTCAACGATGCCGGACAGATCGACCGGCTCATCCTGAACGATGTGACCGGCGACCTGTGGAGCTACGGCGTGCTGGACGATGTGAAAAATCTGGCCATGAATTATTCTGACCTGAAGAACCTTTTCACCGGCATTGCGGCGGGAGACTCCGCCTCCGGCACCACGACCACGACAGGCACCACCACCGGAGCGGCCACGGGCGGCACCGACGGCTCCGGCTCTACCTCGGGTACCACGGCGGCAGACCGCCTGTCCAACCTGCTGGTGCCCACCACCAGCGAGATCCTGTGGGGCATCGTTTCGGGCGATATCCTGAGCACGGCCTGGCAGAAGCTGACCAGCAACACCGGCTCCCTGATGAGCATTGGCTTCCAGCAGATCGCGGAGATCACGGGCACCCCCTTCAAGCAGATCTTCAACTACATCGGCGGCGGTGCAACCTATATCTGCTACGTCAACGGCGCGGCGGCCAGCTACACCACGGCCATCAAGTATCCGGTGCTGGCGGGCGGCATTGCCGTGCGGCGGGAGACCACCGGCTCTGTCAAGGCCATGATGCAGCTGATGCCCCTGAAGATCGACAAGGTCGGCGCGGCCTCGGTGCTCTCGGGCAGTGAACGCTACGAGATGGCAGACAATGTGCAGGTCTACCTGTGGTACAAGGGCCAGTATTACCCCACCAAGCTGGCTCAGGTGGATGCGGACGGCTACCAGCTGACCGGCTGGTACGATAATTTCGGCTGCGCTGCCGGAAAAAAGGTCCGCGTCATCATTGCGGTCAAGAACGACTGATGCTTTATTACAGCGGCCTGAGCCGCACACTGCGGCAGCTGCGCTGGGTGCTTTACCCGCGCCGCTGCCCTTTTTGTGACCGGGTGCTGGGCAGCCGGCCTGCCTGCCCGGACTGTGCCGATGGGCTGGCAGAGCTGCGCCGTGCACCCTCCATGCGGCTGCGCGGCTCCGAGCACTACCTGGGGCGGCTGGATGGGGCAGCCGCGCCCTACCGATACACCGGCCTTGCCCGCCGCGCGGTGCTGCGGGCGAAATATCAGGGCGCGCCCTGGGCAGCTGTGGAGCTGGGCGTGGAGATGGCCCGCCTGCTCTTTGGCAGCGAGATCAGAATGCATGGTTCTGAGCCCCTGCCCGAACCGGTGCCGGGCCTGGACCGGGGTTACGACTGCATCCTTCCGGTACCGGCCTCCAGCAAAAAGCGCGGCTACAATGTGCCGGAGCGGATGGCGCAGCCACTTGCCCGGGCGGTGGGCGTGCCGGTGGTCACGGACGCGCTGACCCGTGCCCGCTCCACCCGGCGGCAGGAGGGACTTTCCCTTGACGAGCGGCTGGCCAATGTGGCGGGTGCCTTCCGGGTGGCCCGGCCGGAGGCTGTGGAGGGAAAGCGCATCCTGCTGGTGGACGATGTCCTGACCACCGGAGCCACGGCCTCGGCCTGCGCGCAGGCTCTGCTGGATGCCGGTGCGCAGAGCGTGTTCGCTGTGGCGCTGGCCACGGTGGAGTTTCCGCAGCCGGTGGGCAGCACAACGGCCATTGCCGAAAATGAAGAAGAAATTTGGAAATAGTGCTTGACAAAACACCATTCTTCGGGTATACTGATTGAGCTGTGAGCGACAAGCTCGATCAGATGTCCGGGTGTAGCGCAGTTTTGGTAGCGCGCTTGAATGGGGTTCAAGAGGCCGTGAGTTCGATTCTCGCCACTCGGATTGAAACAAGACCGACGATTTCAAAAGAGATCGTCGGTCTTGATTTTTTATTCGGCTGTTTCTGGTGCGCTGTCCCGGAGGGGCGGGCACCGCTGCAAGGAGGGCGAGTCTATGAATGCTGCACTGCGCCGGGATGCGGATGTGATCCTTCGTTCCAGCCTGAACGCTGTTCTGCCGGATGAGGCGGTGCGCCGCGCGCTGCGGGATCTCCGGCCCGGGAAGGGCCGGGTGCTTCTGGTGGCGGCGGGCAAGGCGGCCTGGCAGATGGCACACGCGGCGGTTGAAACGCTGGGCCGGGTGGATGGCGGCGTGGTCGTGACCAAGTACGGCCATGTGAAAGGTGAGATCCCCGGGGTGACCTGCCATGAGGCGGGCCACCCGGTGCCGGATGCAAACGGTTTTGCGGCCACCCAAAAGGCGCTGGAGCTGGTGCAGGGGCTGACCGCCGGGGATACGGTGCTGTTCCTGCTTTCCGGCGGCGGCAGTGCGCTGTTCGAGCAGCCGCTCGTTCCCGGGGCAGAGCTGCAGGACATCACGAGCCAGCTGCTGGCCAGCGGGGCCGACATTGTGGAGATGAATACCATCCGCAAGCGGCTTTCCGGTGTGAAGGGCGGGCGGTTCGCGCAGCGCTGTGCCCCTGCGCAGGTGTTCAGCATCGTGCTGAGCGACATTCTGGGGGACCCGCTGGATATGATCGCCAGCGGCCCGGCGGTGCCGGATACCTCCACCTGCGCCCAGGCGCTTGCCGTTGCCGAAAAGTATCATCTGGCACTCTCAGCACAGGCCCGGGCCCTGCTGGCGCAGGAAACGCCCAAAACGCTGGACAATGTGACCACCCGGATCACCGGCAGCGTGCGGGAGCTTTGCCGTGCCGCGGCCAGTGCCTGCCGGAATCTGGGATATGAACCGGTTCTCCTGACCGACCAACTCTGCTGCGAAGCACGGGAAGCAGGCAGCTTTCTTGGCTCTATTGTCCGCACCCAGGCAGGGCAGGGGAAAAAGCTGGCCTACATCGCGGGCGGCGAGACCATCGTTCACCTGACCGGAAAAGGGCTTGGCGGAAGAAATCAGGAGCTGGCCCTTGCGGCTGCGCCCGCCATTGCCGGGCTGAACGCGGCGGTGTTCTCTGTGGGCAGCGATGGCACAGACGGCCCCACCGATGCCGCCGGCGGCTATGTGGATGGGGATACCCTTGCCGCGCTGGAGGCCGGGGGCTGGAGCGGATACGCTGCTTTGCAGAACAACGATTCCTACCACGCCCTGAAAGCAGTGGATGGCCTGATCATCACCGGGGCAACGGGCACCAATGTCAACGATGTGGCGGTGGCCCTGATCGGGGAAAAAACACCGCCTGTGAGCCTGGAAGTTTCCCCGGAGTGGTGATTGCATTCCTCCGTTGAGTATGTTATACTGAACAGCGAACTGAATAGAAAACAGCAGGTGCGTACCGCCCGCGGCTCTGGCCGGGGGCAGGCACGTTAAAAGGGAAGCGGGTGCAAATCCCGCACGATCTCGTCACTGTGATAAGGGAGTTTACCGCCAGGGTGCAGCTGCACCGGTCACTGGAACGTATGTTCCGGGAAGGCGGCGGTGGATGTTGAGCTTTCAGCCAGGAAACCTGCCCGCTGTTGGTACGGGGGCGCAAGCCCCAGATCACGAGGAATTGGTTGTACCCAAAAAGCCTGAAAAAACTGAAAAGGGTCTTTTTGCTTTGCCGTCCCGCAAGCAGAAAGGCCCCTTTTGTTTTGCCGGGCACTCTTTCCTGTACCTTCTGTTCAGCAAAAATCATGTTCAAAAACAGGAAAGGAACGAACAAAAATGAGAAAACGCACCATCCACAAAGCAGCGGCCGCTCTGACCGCTCTGGCCCTCTGCGCCGGTGTACTGACCGGCTGCGGCGGTGCCGCAAGCAGCACCACTGCTTCCAGCACGGCAGGATCTGCTGCCAGCAGCGAGGTTTCCGGCGAGGAGGCTGACGAATTGGCCGCAAAGAACGTTGCAGACCTGATCGATGCCATCTATGTGCAGGAGCGCACCGATGACACCGATGCCCAGTGTGAGGCCGCCAAGGCCGCATGGGATGCCCTGACCGATGCCCAGAAGGAACTGGTCGAGGGCGAAGAGGCTGACCCTGACTACTTTGGCCGCGACACCGGCGATGCTTCCAAGGATGACAGCCGCAATCAGGACGACATCGGCGAGAATGAGCTGCTGGTGGTCTCCTTCGGCACCTCCTTCAACGACAGCCGTGTGAAGGATATCAAGGGCATCGAGGATGCGCTGCAGGCCGCTTATCCTGATTGGTCTGTCCGCCGCGCCTTCACCGCACAGATCATCATCAACCATGTTCAGGCCCGCGACGGCGAGAAGATCGACAACATGCAGCAGGCTCTGGACCGCGCTGTGGCCAACGGCGTGAAGAACCTGGTCGTCCAGCCCACCCACCTGATGCACGGTGCAGAGTACGACGAGATGATGGAGATGATCGACGAGTACAAGGATAAGTTCGAGCGCGTCGCCGTTGCTGAGCCCCTGCTGGGCGAGGTCGGTGCCGACGCTGCGGTCATCAACGCCGACAAGGAAGCTGTTGCCAAGGCCGTTACCGCTGCCGCTGTGAAGGATGCCGGTTTCGACAGCCTGGAGGCCGCTGCTGAGGAGAAGGTCGCCTTTGTCTTTATGGGCCACGGCACCTCCCACACCGCAAAGGTGAGCTACAGCCAGATGCAGACCGCCATGCAGACCCTGGGCTACAGCAACGTGTTCATCGGCACGGTGGAGGGTGAGCCCGAGGAGACCGCCTGCGAGAACGTCATCGAGGCTGTCAAGGCCGCCGGTTACACCAAGGTCATCCTGCGCCCCCTGATGGTCGTTGCCGGTGACCACGCCAACAACGATATGGCCGGTGCGGATGACGATTCCTGGCTGAGCCAGTTCCAGGCCTCTGGTGACTTCGCGTCCGTGGAGTGCCAGATCGCCGGTCTGGGTGAGATCGAGGACATCCAGCAGCGCTACATTGAGCACACCAAAGCCGCCATTGATTCCCTGAACGGCTAATATTCCGCATTCCAATGCCCGAAGGGAGAGATCTTTTCGGGCATTTTTTATGGAGAGCTTCCCCGCATGAGGAGAAACACTCCCATTTCAAATTCTGAATTTTTGAGGTATTTTGTTTATGCACTGCAAACAGTTTGTTTCCCTGTCCGTTGCTTCTCTGATGCTGGCTGCCGTCCTCACCGGCTGCGGCGGGGCTTCTTCCGCTGCTTCCTCTGCCGCCAGCTCGGAAGCCGCCTCTGCCGTGAGCGCTGCCGCATTCGAGCCTGCCGAAGCCGCCCTGCCGGACGGCGTGTACACGGCTGAGTTCGACACCGACAGCGGCATGTTCCACGCCAACGAAGCCTGCAATGGCATGGGCACCCTGACCGTGGAGAACGGGCAGATGACCTTCCACGTCAGTCTGGCCTCCAAGAAGATCGTCAACCTGTATGTTGGCATGGCTGCCGATGCCGAGGCCAACAAGGCAGACTGGCTGCTGCCTACCACCGATACCGTCACCTACTCTGATGGCACCTCGGAGGAGGTCTATGGCTATGATATCCCCGTGGCCGCTGTGAACCAGGACTTCCAGCTGGCACTCCTCGGGACCAAGGGCAAGTGGTATGACCACACCGTGAGCATCCGCAATGCACAGCCCAAGGCTGAGGAAGCCGCCGAGACCCCTGCGGACGGTGAATACAGCGTGAATGTGACCCTGGAGGGCGGCTCTGGCCGTGCCACCGTGGAAAGCCCTGCCGCCCTGACCGTGGCGGACGGCAAAATGACCGCTGTCATCCTGTGGAGCAGCCCCAATTATGATTACATGATCGTGGACGGCGAGAAGTATCTGCCCACCAACACCGAGGGCAACTCCACCTTTGAGATCCCTGTTTCTGCACTGGGCACCCCGCTGGCTGTCACTGCCGATACCGTAGCCATGAGCACCCCCCATGAGATCGAGTATACGCTGACCTTTGCGCTGAACGGATGAAACTGACGAGACAACAATTCCTGCGCGTTCTGCCTGCTACAGTACTGGCCCTGTCGGGTTGCGCCGCCACCGAAACGGCTCCCGCCAGCACGGAGGAGCTGGTCTTTGACCATGCCTGCCCGCTGGATTACGCCACACAGTTTACTGCCGATTGCTATGAGGGCGGCTATACCATGCTGACCCTGACCGAATCGGGGGAGCAGTTCCTTGTGACCCCGGAGGATGCCGCTGCGGTGGAAGGCCTGCCCGAGAGCGTGACGGTGCTGCGTCAGCCCATCCGGAACATCTACCTTGTCTCCACCTCGGTGATGGATCTGTTCCTCGCGCTGGATGGGCTGGACAGCGTGACCCTTTCCGGCACCCAGGCGGAGGGCTGGTATCTGGATGAGGCCAGAGCCGCCATGGAGGACGGGCGTATTGCCTATGCGGGCAAGTACAGCGCCCCGGACTATGAAAAGATCCTTGCGGCCAACTGCGGCCTTGCCATTGAGAACACCATGATCTACCACACCCCGGAGGTCAAGGAGCAGCTGGAACGGTTCGGCATCCCGGTGCTGGTGGAGCGCTCCAGCTATGAGAGCGGCCCGCTGGCCCGGCTGGAATGGCTCAAGTTCTGGGGCATCCTGCTGGGGAAAGAGGAGCTGGCGGAACAGGAATTTGCCCGGCAGGTGGAGCGCCTTACACCGCTGACCGGGCAGGCTTCCACCGGCAAGCGCTGTGCCTTTTTCTCCATCACAGCCAACAACCTTGCCAATGTGCGCAAGGGCGGCGACTATGTGGCCCAGATGATCGAGATGGCGGGCGGTGATTATGTTTTTGCGGACCTGACCGACAACGGAAACAACCTTTCCACCATGAATCTGCCGCTGGAGGATTTTTACGCCGGTGCCAAGGATGCGGATGTGCTCCTTTACAACAGCACCATTGAGGGCGTGGTGCATACCACGGAGGAACTGGTGGCAAAATGCCCCCTGCTGGCCGAGTTCAAGGCTGTGCAGAGCGGCAGTGTCTGGTGCACCACCCAGAGCTTTTTCCAGCAGAGTACGGCGCTGGTCGATTTTGTGTTCGACCTGCACCGTGTCTTTACGGAGAACGACCCCGCCGACCTGCAATTTCTGAGGAAAGTAGAGTAACCTATGACCAGCAAAAAGCGCCTGATCTTCTCTTACGGCATCCTTGCCCTGCTGCTGGCGGTGCTGTTTGCCGCCAACCTGTTCTGGGGCAGTGTGTCCCTGACACCGGGGGCAGTGCTGGCGGCCCTGACCGGCCGCGGGCAGGACGCTTTGAGCGTGGGCATCATCACCCAGCTGCGCCTGCCCCGGGCCGTGATGGTGGTGCTGCTGGGGGCGGCGCTCTCGGCGGCGGGCTACCTGCTGCAGACCTTTTTTGCCAACCCCATTGCAGGGCCCTTTGTCATGGGCATTTCCAGCGGGGCCAAGCTGGCCGTGGCACTGGTCATGGTGGCTTTTCTGAACCATGGCCTGCTCACCAGCTCCCTTACCCTGATCACAGCCGCCTTTGCGGGGGCCATGGCCTCCATGGCCTTTGTGCTGGCGGTCTCCCGGCGGGTGCAGCGGATGAGCATCCTTGTCATCTGCGGCGTGATGATCGGCTACATCTGTTCGGCCGTCACGGAGTTTGTGGTGGCCTTTGCCCAGGACAGCAACATCGTCAACCTCCACAACTGGTCTCAGGGCAGCTTTTCCGGCATGACCTGGGGCAATGTGCGGGCGGCGGCGCTGGTGGTGCTGCCCGCTCTGGCGGCAGCGTTCTGCCTTTCCAAGCCCATGGCCGCCTACCAGATGGGGGAGGCCTACGCCCGGAGCGTGGGCATCAATGTCAAAGCCTTTTCCCGGCTGCTGGTGCTGCTTTCCAGCCTGCTGGCCGCCTGTGTCACGGCCTTTGCGGGGCCCATCTCCTTTGTGGGCATCGCGGTGCCCCATCTGGTCAAGCAGCTGTTCGGCAGCGCAAGGCCGCTGGTGGTGCTGCCCGGGTGCTGCCTGGGCGGGGCGGCCTTCTGCCTGCTGTGCGACCTCATCGCCCGCAGTATGTTTGCCCCCACCGAGCTTTCGATCAGCGCCGTAACGGCAGTATTTGGTGCACCGGTGGTCATCTGGCTGCTGGTGCGCCGGGGTCAGGAGGGTGTGCGATGAAATACCGCTGTGAAACGAAAGAACTGGCCATCGGCTATGGCAGTGCGCCCCTTGCTTCCGGCATCACGCTGGGGGCGGTGCCGGGGCAGATCCTGGCCCTCATCGGGCCAAACGGCGCGGGCAAATCCACCCTGCTCAAAACGCTGGCGGGCCAGCTGGCCCCCCTGGGCGGGGCTGTCCTGCTGGATGGCCGCAGCCTGACCGATTACACCGGCACAGCCCGGGCCCGGAAGCTGGCCCTGATGCTGCCCCACACCCGCCGCACCGAGCTGACTTCCTGCTTTGAGTTTGCCGCCGCCGGACGCATCCCCTATACCGGGCGGCTGGGCATCCTGTCCGATGCCGACCGGCAGGCCGTGCGGGACGCGCTGGAGCTGGTGGGGGCTGCCCCTCTGGCGGGCCGGGATTTCAACTGCATCAGCGACGGCCAGCGCCAGCGCGTTCTGCTGGCCCGTGCCATCTGCCAGCAGCCCGGAGTTCTGCTGCTGGACGAGCCGACCTCTTTTCTGGATGTCAAGGGAAAGATCGAGCTGCTGACCATCCTGCAGAAACTGGCCCATGAGCAGGGGCTGGCCGTGATCGTCAGCCTGCACGAGCTGGACATGGCGCAGAAGATCGCGGATGCGGTGGTCTGCGTGTTCCCGCACAGTGTTTCGGGGGTGCTGACCCCAAAGGAGGCCTTTGCCCCGGAGAACATCCGGGCGCTGTACAGCCTGACCAAGGAGCAGTACGAGGCCGTGTTCGGCCCGGAAAAGCCTGCCGGGCCAAAGTTTGAACATTACGTCCGCAGTGGGCAGAAGCTGCTCCGCTGCGGGTACACCACCGGCACCTGCGCGGCGCTGGGTGCGGCGGGGGCCGCGCGGTTCCTGCTCACCGGCCATGCCCCGGAGAGCGTTGCCCTGCGCACGCCGAAGGGCATCGTGGTGGAGGTGGCCCCGCTGTACTGCCGCCCCGCCGGAGCCGGTGCCGAATGCGCCATTGAGAAGGACGGCGGGGATGATGTGGATGTGACCACCGGCCTGCCCGTGATCGCCGCCGTAGAATTGCTGCCCGATACCACCGGGATCCGCATCTCCGGCGGCAAGGGCGTGGGCCGGGTGACCAAGGCCGGGCTGGACCAGCCGGTGGGGGAAGCTGCCATCAACCATGTGCCCCGGCAGATGATCGCCGAGGCCCTGCAAAGGGAAGCCGAGAGCGCCTGCTACACCGGCGGCTTTGCCGTGACCATCTCCATCGAGGGCGGGGAAGAGGTGGCAAAGCGCACCTTCAACCCCCACATCGGGGTCGAGGGCGGGCTTTCGGTGCTGGGAACCAGCGGCATTGTGGAGCCTATGAGCCAGCAGGCGATCCTGGACACCATCCAGCTGGAAATGAACCAGGCCGCTCTCCGGGCGGGCAGCCCCAGGCGGCTTATCCTGGCCCCCGGCAATTACGGGCTGGACTATCTGCACGAAAGATACCCGGAGCTTCACGCTGTTCCGGTGGTGAAAACCTCGAACTTTATCGGTGATACGCTGGATATGGCTGCTGCGGCCCGCTTTGAAGAGGTGCTTCTGGTGGGCCATGTGGGCAAGCTGGTCAAGGTGGCGGGCGGCATTATGAACACCCACTCCCACACTGCCGACTGCCGCACGGAGCTGTTCTGCACCCATGCGGCGCTCTGCGGCGCTTCCCGGGAAGTCTGCACCGCCCTGATGAATGCTGCCACCACAGATGCCTGTCTGGAACTCCTGGACAGCGCCGGCCTGCGGGCTCCGGTGCTGGAAAGCCTGCTGCGGGCGGTCCAGCTCCACCTTGACCGGCGGGCCTGCGGGGCGTTCCGGGTGGGGGCTGTGTTGTTTTCCAACCAGCACGGCCCGCTGGGAGCCACCGATACTGCCGCACAACTGCTGAACGAATGGAAGGAGCATTGAGATGGTACATTTTGTAGGCGCAGGCCCCGGCGCACCTGACCTCATCACCCAGCGGGGCGCGGCCCTGCTGCAGGAAGCCGACTGCATCATTTATGCGGGCAGTCTGGTCAACCCGGCTCTGCTGGGGCTGGCGAAGCCGGAGTGCGCCGTTTACAACAGCGCCGAGATGACGCTGGAACAGGTGCTGGACGTGATGCGCCGGGTGGAAGCCGCAGGCGGGACCACCGTGCGGCTCCATACCGGCGACCCCTGCCTGTATGGGGCCATCCGGGAGCAGATGGACGCACTGGATGCGGATGGCATCCCCTACGATGATACCCCCGGCGTGTCCAGCTTTTGCGGGGCGGCGGCGGCGCTGAACGCCGAGTACACCCTGCCCACCATCAGCCAGACCGTGATCATCACCCGGATGGAGGGGCGCACCCCGGTGCCGGAAAAGGAGAAGCTGGCCAGCCTTGCCGCCCATGGGGCGACCATGGTGATCTTCCTCTCCATCGGCCTCATCGACAAGGTGCAGCAGGCCCTGCTGGCGGGTGGAGCCTACACGCCGGAGACTCCTGCCGCCGTAGTCTACAAGGCCAGCTGGCCGGAGCAGAAGGTGGTGCGCTGCACCGTGGGCACGCTGGCCGGGAGCACCCGCGCCAACGGCATCACCAAAACAGCGCTCATCGTGGTGGGGGAGTTTCTGGGCACCCGGTATGAGCGGAGCAAGCTCTACGACCCAACCTTTACGACGGAGTTCCGCAAGGGGGCAGACCAGTGACCCGCGCCTATCTCGCCTTTACGGAAAAAGGACTGGCGCTGGCCCAAAAGCTGGCCAGTGCCCTGCCCGGTACCGTAGACCGCTGCGGCCATGGTGGGCCCGGCCTTGCCGATTGGGCTGCGGAGCAGTTCGCCCATGCGGATGCCCTGATCTTTGTGGGGGCTGTGGGCATAGCGGTGCGGGCCATTGCGCCCCACTGCCGGAGCAAGGCGGTGGACCCTGCCGTGGTGGTGCTGGACGAGTGCGGTCATTTTGCGGTGCCGATCCTTTCGGGCCATCTGGGCGGGGCCAACGATCTGGCCCGGGCGCTGGCGGCGGTCTGTGGTGCGGTGCCGGTCATTACCACGGCCACCGATGCCAACGGGGTGTTTGCCGTGGATGCGTGGGCCAGGCACCAGAACTGCGCCGTGCTGGAGCCGGGGCGCATCAAGCGCGTCAGCAGCAGACTGCTGGCGGGCGGGCCGGTGCGGTATCGCTCGGAATTCCCCATTGCCGGGCAGGCCCCTGCCGGGGTGGTCCCGGCGGGGGAGGCAGAGCGCGCCGACTTTGCCCTGACCCTTTTCCCGGCGGGCGATGCGCTGCACCTGATCCCGAAGATCGGTGTGCTGGGCATCGGGTGCAGGCGGGGGACCAGCGCCGCACAGCTGGAAGCGGCCTTTGCACAGTTCTGCGCGGCCCACGGCCTTGCAGCAGTGTGCATCACGGCGGCGGCCAGCATCGACCTGAAAGCCCATGAGCCGGGCCTGCTGGAATTTTGCAGAATCCACGGCTGGTCGGTGCAGTTCTATTCTGCCGCACAGCTGCAGAACGCCCCCGGGCAGTTCACACCTTCGGCCTTTGTCCGGAGCGTGACCGGTGTGGACAATGTCTGCGAGCGGGCGGCGGTGCTGGCGGCAGGCGGCACGATCATTCTTCCCAAACAGGCGGGCAACGGCGTGACCTTTGCGCTGGCGCTTCGTCCCTTTGCCCCGGATTGGAGGTGGCAGGATGCCTAATGTTGTTTTTGTTGTCGGGCTTGGGCCCGGGGATCCCCGGTTTCTGACCGCACAGGCGCAGAGCGCCTTAACGCAAGCCGAGGTGCTGTGCGGCTATACGGTCTATCTGGATCTGGTGCGCCCCTACTTCCCGGACAAGCTCTATTATTCCACCGGCATGACCAAGGAGATCGACCGCTGCCGCTGGGCGCTGGAAACGGCCCGGAGCGGCAGGGCGGTGGCGCTGGTCTGCTCGGGAGATGCCGGGGTCTACGGCATGGCAAGCCCTCTGCTGGAGCTGGCCGAGCATTTCCCGGACGTGACGGTGGAGGTGGTGCCCGGCCTGACCGCCGCCCTGAGCGGCGGTGCGGTGCTGGGTGCCCCGCTGGCCCACGATTTCTGTGTGCTCTCCCTCTCTGACCGGCTCACGCCGTGGGAGGTCATCGAGCGGCGGCTGGCGGCAGCAGCCATGGGGGATTTCTGCATCGCGCTGTACAACCCCTCCTCCAAGGGGCGGCCGGACTATCTGGCGCGGGCGGTGCGCATCCTGCTGGCAAACGGCAAAGCACCCGGAACGGTCTGCGGCATTGTGCGGAACATTGGCCGGGAGGGGCAGGAAAGCCGCGTTCTGACGCTGGCTGCGCTGGAAACCACCCCGGTGGATATGTTCACCACCGTGTTTGTCGGCAACGCCCAGACCCGCCAGCTGAGCGGGCGGATGGTCACGCCGCGGGGGTACCGCGCATGAGGGCCGTAATATTCAGCGGCACCACCGAGGGCCGCATGTTTTCAAAGCAGCTGGCCGCACTGGGGGCCGAGGTACTGGTCAGCGTGGCCACCCCGCTGGGGGCCGAGGAACAGGGCGAAAGGTCCGGCATCACCGTCCACTGCGGGCGGCTGACCCCGGAGGAGATGACCGCCCTGCTGCAGGGGGCTGACCTCTGCGTGGACGCGACCCATCCCTATGCGGTGGAGGCCACCCGGAACATCCGGGCGGCCTGTAAAACAGCGGGCACGGAGTACCGCCGCCTGCTCCGGCCCGAAAGCCCGCTGCCTGCCGGGAGCATGGTGTTTGCCTCTGCGGCCCATGCGGCGGGATTTCTGGCCCGGACGCAGGGGAATGTCCTGCTTGCCACCGGGGCCAAGGAGCTTTCTGCCTTTGCTGTGCTGGAACCGGCACGGCTTTTTCCCCGTGTCCTGCCCACCCGGGAGGGCATTGCCGCCTGCGAGGGGGCAGATATCCCCCATAAGAACATCATCGCCATGCAGGGGCCGTTCTCCTATGCGCTGAACCGGGCACTGATGGAGCAGTTTGCCATCCGCTTCCTCGTTACCAAAGACGGCGGCGCGGCGGGCGGCTTTGAAGAAAAAGCCCGGGCAGCGCAGGACACCGGGGCACAGCTCATCGTCATCCGCCGCCCGGCCGAGCAGGGCGAAACGGCGGAACAGATCCTGACACATTGTAAGGAGATGCTGCAATGATCACACTCATCGGGATGGGGTCGGGCACGCCGGAAAGCCTGACCGCGCAGGGCCTTGCCGCCCTGCAGAACGCCGGACTGATCCTGGGGGCAAAGCGCCTGCTGGAACAGCTGCCGCAGGGCTGCACGGAACACCGGAAGGCCCTGTATCAGCCTGAGGATGTCCTTGCCGCGCTGGCGGCTGACCCGGAGGTGGATGCTGCCCTTGTGTACAGCGGCGACACCGGGTTTTACTCCGGTGCGGCCCAGCTGCTGCCGATGCTGCGGGCCTTTGGCATCTCCTGCCGGGTGCTGCCGGGGCTTTCCAGCGTTCAGCTGCTGGCCGCTGCGGTGGGCCGCTCCTGGCAGGAGTGGAAGCTGGTCTCGGCCCACGGCTGTGCCTGCGACCCGGTGGCCGAGTGCCTGACAGCCGGGGGAAAGCCCGTGTTTTTCCTGACCGGCGGGGCAGAAACGCCCGCCTCCCTCTGCGGCCGGCTGGCTGCCGCCGGGCTGGGCGATGCCCATGTGCTGGTGGGCGAAGAGCTGGGCCGGGCAGAGGAAAAGATCCTGTTCGGCACGGCGCAGGAATTTGCGCAAAAGCAGTTTACAGGCCTGAGCGTTCTGCTTGTGGAGCATCTTCCTCAGCCGCCCCGGCGGGTGCCCGGCTTCCCGGATGAAGCCTTCCACAGGGGAGAGGTGCCCATGACCAAGCAGGAGGTGCGGGCGGCGGCGCTGGCCAAGCTGGCCGTGCAGCCTGCCGATACCCTGTGGGATGTGGGGGCGGGCACCGGCAGCGTGAGCGTGGAGCTGGCACTGGCTGCACCCCGGGGGCATGTGTATGCCGTGGAGTGTGACCCGGAGGCCTGCGGGCTCATCCGGCAGAACCGGGAAACGTTCCACGCCTGCAACCTGACACTGGTGGAGGGCCGCGCCCCCGCCGCGCTGGCTGCCCTGCCCGCCCCGGATGCCGTGTTCATCGGCGGGACCAAGGGGGGTATGGAGGCTGTGGTGGACACGGTGCTTGCCCGGAATCCGAACGCCCGCATCTGCATCTCTGCCATTGCGCTGGAAACGCTGAGCGCCGCCGTAGCCGCACTGACTGCCCACGGTCTGGACGCGGAGGTGACGCAGGTCGCGGTCAGCCGCACCCGGCCTGCGGGCAGGCTCCACCTGCTGATGGCCAATAACCCCATCTTCCTTATCACAGGAGAACGCAAATGATCCAATTTCTTGTGGCCGCGCCCTGTTCCGGCAGCGGCAAAACCACACTGACCTGCGCCCTGCTGGCGGCGCTCAAGCGGCGGGGGCAGGACCCCTGCTCCTTCAAGAGCGGGCCGGACTATATCGACCCCATGTTTCACCGGGCCGTGCTGGGGGTGGAAAGCCACAACCTCGACCTGTTTTTCTCTGCGCCGGAGACGGTGCGCGTGCTCTATGCGCAGGCCGCCGCCGGGCACGGGGCAACCGTGTGCGAGGGTGCCATGGGCTTTTACGATGGACTGGGCGGCGTGAGCGATACCGCCAGTGCCTGGCATCTGGCCGATACGCTGGGCCTGCCGGTGCTGCTGGTGGTTCAGCCCAGAGGGGCCAGCCTGACGCTGGCGGCCCAGATCAACGGGCTGAAGCAGTTCCGCACCCCCAGCCATCTGGTGGGCATCCTGCTCAATGACTGCGCCCCCCATTTATATGCTCTGCTGGCTCCCATGCTGGAACGGGAGACCGGCCTGCCGGTGCTGGGCTATCTGCCCCACCTGCCGGATGCCGCCCTTGAGAGCCGCCACTTAGGCCTGAAAACTGCCGGGGAGATCGCGGACTTACAGCAGAAGATCAGCCGGATGGCCGATGCGCTGGTGGTGGATTGGGAAAAGCTTTTTGCCCTGACCGAAGGCGCAGCGCCTTTGGTTCACACAGATCGGCTCCCCCCTGCGGGAGAGCTGCCGCCCCAGGGAGGAGAGGAACAGCGCCCCCGCGTTCCCATTGCCGTTGCAAGGGATGCGGCGTTTTGCTTCACCTACGCCGAAACACTGGAAGCACTGGAGCGGGCGGGGGCGGAGCTCTGCTGGTTCAGCCCCCTGCAGGACTCCGCCCTGCCGGAGCAGATCGGCGGGCTCTATCTGCCCGGCGGCTACCCGGAGCTGTATGCCGGGCAGTTGAGTGCGAACCGCTCCATGCTGGCCTCTGTGCGCCGGGCTGTGGAGCGTGGTCTGCCCACGGTGGCCGAGTGCGGGGGTTTTCTCTATCTGGGCCAGAGCCTGGAGGATGCCAGCGGGGAACGCTGGCCCATGGCAGGTGTTCTGCCGGGGCAGGGCTTCCGGGTGGGGCGGCTGGTGCGGTTCGGATACGCGGCATTGACCGCCCGCGCCGACAGTATGCTGTTCCGCACGGGAGAGCGTCTGCCGGTGCACGAGTTCCACCACTGGGATTCCACAGACAACGGCACCGGCTTTACCGCCGCAAAGCCCAACGGGAAGCAATGGGACTGCGGCTTTGCAAACGAGCATTTCTATGCGGGCTTCCCGCATTTGTATTGGGCGGGCACGGCTCTGCCCCGGCGGTTCGTGGATGCCGCCGCACACTATCATCAAGAGGAACAGGATCAATGACAGAGCTTGAACTGAAACAGCTTCTTTCCAAGATCACCCGGCCGGACGAGACCGCACGCACCGCCGCCCATGCCCACTGGGCCAGCCTGGCCAAGCCGCTGGGCGGGCTGGGCAGGCTGGAGACCATGCTGGAGGATGCCGCCGCCCTGACCGGCACGGCAGAGCTGGCGTTTTCCCGCCGGGCCGTGCTGGTGCTCTGCGCCGACAACGGCGTGGTGGCGCAGGGCGTGAGCCAGACGGACCAGAGCGTGACCCGGGCCGTGGCCGAGAACCTTGCCGCCCGGCGCACCAGTGTCTGCCAGATGGCAAAAACGGCTCGCTGCGAAGTGGTGCCTGTGGACCTTGGCATGGCCGGGGAGCCGGTGCCCGGGGTGCAGAACTGCCGCATTGCCGCCGGGACGGCGGATTTCACCACCGGCCCTGCCATGACCCGTCAGCAGGCGGTGGATGCCATTGCGGCGGGCATCGGGCTTGTCCGGGCGCAGAAGGCGGCGGGAGTGCAGCTGCTGGCCACGGGGGAGATGGGCATTGGCAACACCACCACCTCCAGCGCCGTGGCTGCGGTTCTGCTGGGGCAGCCCGTGGAGCGGATGACAGGCCGGGGCGCGGGCCTTTCGGATGCAGGGCTTGCCCGCAAGCTGGATGCCATCCGGCAGGGCATTGCGCGGAATCGGCCCGATGCCGCCGACCCGCTGGATGTGCTTTCCAAGCTGGGCGGGTTCGACATCGCCGGGCTGTGCGGTGTTTTTCTGGGCGGTGCGCTGGAAGGCCTGCCCGTGCTGATGGATGGCTTCATCAGCGGGGTGGCAGCTCTGTGCGCGGTGCGGCTCTGCCCCGCCGCGGAAAAGGCCGTGTTTGCCAGCCACTGCTCCACCGAACCGGCAGCAAGGCTGGTGCTGGAAGCGCTGGGCAAAGCGCCCCTGCTCACCGCCGGGCTCCATCTCGGCGAGGGCACCGGAGCGGTGGCAAGCATCCCGCTGTGGGATATGGCGCTGGCCGTTTACCGCGATTGCTATTCCTTCACGGAGGGCGGCATCACGCCGTACACCCCCCAATGCTGACGCTGGTATTGGGCGGTGCCGCCAGCGGCAAGAGCGGGTATGCCGAGAGCCTGGTGCTGAAAACCGCGCTCCCACGCTATTACATCGCCACCATGCAGGTGTGGGATGCGGAGTGTGCCGCCCGGGTGGAAAAGCACCGGAGGATGCGGGCGGCAAAGCAGTTTGAGACCGTGGAGTGTCCCCTGCATCTGGAGAACATCCATCTGCCTGCCCGGGGAACTGCGCTGTTGGAGGATCTGGGCAACCTGACCGCCAACGAGCTCTACGACCCCGCCGGGGCGGGAGAAAATGCGGCTTCGGCCATTTTGGAAGGACTGGACCAATTGGCCGGACAATGTGTGCACCTCATCGTGGTCTCCAACGAGGTGTTCAGCGGCGGTGCCGACTATGCAGGCGACACCGGGCGCTACCTGAAAGCGCTGGCGCAGGTGAACAATGCCCTTGCCGCCCGGGCTGACCATGTGGTGCGGGTGGTGTGCGGCATCCCGGTCTATTATAAAGGAGTGGAAAAATGATTGGATTGCAGACCATTGCAGTGGCCTTTGCCATGTTTTCGGCCCTGCCGGTGCCGCAGTTCGCGTGGAACCAGAAAAACATGCGGTATGCCATGTGCGCCTTCCCGCTCATCGGGGTGGTCATTGGCGGGCTGTGGTGCCTGTGCGGCGCTCTGCCCCTGCCGATGCCCGCAAAAGCGGCGGGGTTCTGCCTGATCCCGGTCTGGGTCACGGGCGGCATCCACCTGGATGGCTATGCCGACACCTGCGATGCCCTTTCCAGCTATGGCGACCGGGAAAAGAAGCTGGAGATCCTCAAAGACCCCTACTGCGGTGCCTTTGCGGTGATCCGGCTGTGCAGTTATTTCGCGGCCTACCTTGCCCTTTGCGCCTGCGTGGACTTTACGCCCCGGGTGGGCCTGTGCTGGACACTGGCCCTTGTGCTGGAACGGGCCCTTTCGGGCCTGGCCGTGGCATCGTTCCCGATGGCAAAGAACACCGGCCTTGCCCACACCTTTGCCACGGCGGCGGATCGAACTACTGTCCGCCGGGTGCTGATGGTGCTGGCCGCTCTGCTCAGCGCCGCCCTGCTGGCACTGGGCGGCTGGGCGCTGGTGCTGGCGGCGTTGCTGGTGTTTGCACGCTATCATGTTGTTTCGGACAAGCAGTTTGGCGGCATCACCGGCGATCTGGCCGGGTGGTTTTTGCAGAAAGCCGAGCTGTGGATGCTGGCAGCGCTGTGTGCCTGCCAGTGGGGAGGACTGTTATGATCTTTATCACCGGGCCGCTGTACAGCGGCAAGCGCACCTTTGCCCAGGGCCTGCCCGGCACCCGCATTGCGGAGGTGCAGGCCCTGGCCGCAGAGGCCGAGGATCTGGAAAAGCTTGCAGAGGAGCTCTCCGCTTATGATATCGTGATGGCCACCGAGGTGGGCGGCGGCGTGGTGCCCGTGGACGCAGGGGAGCGGGCCGCCCGGGAAGCCGCCGGGCGGCTGGCCTGCCTGCTGGCGGCCCGGGCCGGGTGCGTGGTGCAGATGTTCTGCGGCATCCCCACCGTATTGAAAGGAGAACTGCCCCCATGCTGATCTATCTTCTGCGCCACGGCCTGACGGCCTACAACGCCGAAAAGCGCTATCAGGGCCAGCGGGATATCCCCCTGTGCCCCGCAGGCCGCGCCCAGCTGCGGCAGGCTGACCTCCGGCCGGAAACGGTCTATATCACTCCGCTCTGCCGCACCCGGCAGACCGCGGAGGTGCTCTTCCCGGGTGCAAGGCTCGTGGAGGTGAAAGACCTGCAGGAGATGTGCTTCGGCAGCTTTGAGGGCCGCAATTTTATTGAGATGGAGCACGACCCGGATTATCTGGCCTGGGTGAACGCCAACTGCGAAAGCCCCTGCCCGGACGGCGAGACCAAGGCTGTCTTTTCGGAGCGGGTGTGCAGGGCCTTTGCCGCACTGGTGGACAAGGCCCTTGCCGATGGGGAAGAGACACTGGTCATTCTGGCCCACGGCGGCACCCAGATGGCTGCCATGGAGCGCTACGCCCTGCCCCATGCGGATTATTACCATTGGTGCGCCCCCAACGCGGGCGGTTACGTTCTGGATGCAGGAGATTGGGCGGAGCAGCGGGTGCTGCACCTGCTGAAGACTGTGCAGTACACAAAGGAGGATGCCCGATGATCGAATACGCAGTACTCGGCGGTTTTGTGCTGGACTGCCTCTTCGGCGACCCGGCCTGGCTGCCCCACCCGGTGGTGTACATGGGTAAGGCCATCTCGGCGCTGGAAAAGCGCCTGCGGGCCCGTCTGCCCAAAACGCCTCAGGGGGAACTGCTGGGCGGGGCCATTGTGGCCTTCTGCCTGCCGGTGGGTACCTTTCTGCTGACGAGCCTGGTCTGCCTGGGAGCTGCCCGCATCAGCCCGTGGCTGGGGCTGGCCGTCCAGATGTTCTGGTGCGGGCAGGCACTGGCCGCAAAGGGGCTGGCGCAGGAGAGCACCAATGTTTACCGGGAGCTGGTCAAGCCCGACCTGCCTGCCGCCCGCAGGGCGGTCAGCCGCATCGTGGGGCGGGACACCCAGGATCTGACGCTGGAGGGGGTGACCAGGGCCGCTGTGGAGACGGTGGCCGAAAACGCCAGCGACGGCGTGATCGCGCCCCTGCTCTATATGCTCATCGGCGGAGCACCGCTGGCCCTGACCTACAAGGCCATCAACACGATGGACAGTATGCTGGGCTACAAAAACGAAAAATACCTCTACTTTGGCCGCATCCCGGCCAAGCTGGACGATGCGGCAAATTACCTTCCCAGCCGCCTTGCCGCCCTGCTGTGGGTGGCTGCCGCGGCCTTTACGCACAATGACGCAAAAGGGGCGTGGAAGATCTGGCGGCGGGACCGCCGGAACCACGCCAGCCCCAACAGCGCCCAGACCGAGAGCGCCTGCGCCGGTGCGCTGGGGGTGCAGCTGGCTGGGCCTGCCTATTACTTTGGCGAATACTACGCCAAGCCCACCATCGGCGATCCGCTGCGTCCCATTGAACCGGAGGATATCCTGCGTGCCAACCGGATGATGGCTGCGGCAAGCGCCCTTGCACTGGCATTGGGCGTGGCAATACGCGCTGTTTTGTAATCACCCTCGCCCTCTCAGTCATGCTTTGCATGACAGCTCCCACAAAGGGAAAAAACAAGAACTGATATCCAGAACCATCCGGGAAAAGGAGAACGAACATGCAACTAGTACATGGCGGCGATTGGGCCGGTTATCGGGCCGAGTTCGGGCGGGACGCGCTGGATTTTTCGGCCAACGTCAGCCCGCTGGGCCTGCCGGAAGGGGTGGCCCGGGCCATCACGGCGGCATTGCCTACGGCGGACCGCTACCCCGACCCCCTGTGCCGGGAGCTGCGGGCAAAGCTGGCGCTCCATGAGGGCGTGCCGGCGGAGCAGATCCTCTGCGGCAATGGGGCGGCAGACTTCATCTTCCGGCTGGTCTGGGCCCAAAAGCCCCGCCGGGCGCTGGTCACCGCACCCACCTTTGCGGAGTATGCCACTGCTTTGAAAAGTGTCGGCTGCATGGTGGAACGCTTCTTTTTGCGGGAGCAGGAGGACTTTGCGGTCACGGATGCGTTCTGTGCGGCCATCCGCCCGGGGGTGGATATGGTGTTCCTCTGCCAGCCCAACAACCCCACCGGCCAGCTGACGGCCCTGCCGCTGGTGGAGCAGATCCTCCACCGCTGCGCGGCGTGCGGCACCCTGCTGGTGGTGGACGAATGCTTCCTTGATTTCCTGCCCGACCATGCCCTGCACACGGCAAAAGGCCTGCTGGGGGAGGGAGATCTGGTCATCCTGAAAGCCTTCACCAAGCTCTACGGCATGGCGGGCGTGCGGCTGGGCTATGCCCTGAGTGCCGACACGGCGCTGCTGGAACAGATGCAGGCCTGCGGCCAGCCTTGGGGCGTGTCCAGTCTGGCGCAGGCGGCAGGCCTTGCCGCACTGGAGGAGACGGCGTATGTGGAAAAGGTCCGGGCCCTCATTGCCGAACAGCGGCCCCGCCTGACGGACGGTCTGCGGGCGCTGGGCCTGCGGGTGCTGGACGGCAGGGCAAATTACCTGCTGTTTCAGGCCCCGGAGACGCTGGGAGAAGCCCTGCGGCAAAGGGGCGCTGTGCTGCGCAGCTGTGCGAACTATCCCGGGCTGGGCCCCGGCTGGTACCGCACCGCCGTGCGCACCGGACCTGAAAACGAACAGCTTTTGAAACTTCTTGCGGAGGTGCTGGAATGAGCAAGGCAAAGTGCATCATGGTGCAGGGAACCATGAGCGGTGCAGGCAAAAGCCTGCTGTGCGCCGCCCTCTGCCGCATTTTTGCGCAGGACGGTTACAGCGTGGCTCCCTTCAAGAGCCAGAACATGGCGCTGAACAGCTTTGTCACCCGGGATGGGCTGGAAATGGGCCGGGCACAGGTGGTGCAGGCGCAGGCCGCAGGCATCGAGCCGGATGTGCGGATGAACCCCATCCTGCTCAAGCCCAGCAGTGACGTGGGCAGTCAGGTCATCGTGAACGGCGAGGTGCGGGGCCAGATGCCCGCCGCCGCCTATTTCAAAATGAAAAGAGCGCTCATCCCGGAGATCCTCTCGGCCTACAACAGTCTGGCCGAAACCGTGGACATCATCGTCATTGAGGGGGCCGGAAGCCCGGCGGAGATCAACCTGAAGGCAGACGATATCGTCAACATGGGCCTTGCCCGGCTGGTGGATGCCCCCGTTCTGCTGGCGGGAGATATCGACCGGGGCGGTGTGTTCGCCCAGCTGTACGGCACGGTGGCGCTGCTGGAGCCGGAGGAGCGCGCCCGCATCAAGGGGCTGCTCATCAATAAATTCCGCGGCGATGTGGAGATCCTGCGCCCCGGCCTTGCTATGCTGGAAGAAAAAACGCAGCTGCCGGTGCTGGGGGTCGTGCCCTACCTGAAGGTGGACATTGAGGACGAGGATTCCCTTTCCACCCGGCTGGATGCGGGCAGAACGGTCCACCCGCTGGATGCGGCCATCCTCCGCCTGCCGCACATCTCCAACTTTACCGATTTCATGCCGCTGGAACAGCACCCGCTGCTGGGCGTGCGGTATGTGCAGAATACCCGCCAGCTGGGCACACCGGATCTCATCATCCTGCCCGGCACCAAGAACACAGTGGATGACCTGCTCTGGCTGCGGCAGTCCGGGCTGGAAGCAGCCCTGTTGAAGCTGGCGGCCAGCGGCACGCCGGTGCTGGGGGTCTGCGGCGGGTATCAGATGCTGGGCGAGACGCTGGCCGACCCTGAGGGCACGGAGAGCGGTACGGTGCAGACCGTGCGGGGGCTGGGGCTGCTGCCCACCCGCACGGTCTTTACCGGCCAGAAGCACCGCACCCAGGACACTGCCGCCGTGACCGCCGCCCCCTTTGCGGGTGCGGCCCTGACCGGATATCAGATCCACACCGGCCGCACCGAGGTGCAGGGTGTGCCCTTCTGCACACTGGCAGACGGCACACCCGAGGGCTGCGTGCAGGACAATGTGTTCGGCACCTACCTGCACGGCCTGTTTGATACCGGGGAGCTCACCGAGAAGCTGGTGGCCCTGCTCTGCCGGCGCAAGGGCATTGCGCCGGACAGCGCCGCCCTCATCCCGATGGAGCAGTACCGCCAGCAGCAGTTTGACCTGCTGGCCGATGGCGTGCGCGGCGCGCTGGATCTGGATGCCGTTTACGCGGCCATGGGGTTGGAGAACCCGCGGAGGAATGCACAATGATCCCACAACATCATCTGCCCGCCGACATTGAGCGGACAAGCCTTTCCATCATCACGGCAGAGCTGGAAGCGTTGGGCCTGACCCCGCCGCCCGAGACTGCCGCTGTGGTCAAGCGGGTCATCCACACCACCGCCGACTTTGACTATGCGAAAAATCTGCGCTTTACGCCGGGGGCTGTGGCGGCAGGTGTGGCCGCCCTGCGGGCCGGAACTCCCATCATCACCGACACCAACATGGCGCTTTCGGGCATTTCCAAGCCTGCCCTTGCCCGGCTGGGCGGCAGTGCCCTCTGCTACATGGCGGACCCCGAGGTGGCGCGGATCGCAGCCGAGACCGGAACCACCCGGGCAGTGACCTCCATGCACCGCGCGGCGCAGGAGCACCCCGGGGCCATCCTTGCGGTGGGCAATGCCCCTACCGCTCTGCTGGCCATTGCGGAAGAAATCGAGGCCGGGCTGCGGCCTGCCCTGGTCATTGCCGTGCCGGTGGGGTTTGTGAATGTGGTGGAAAGCAAGGAAGCGCTGTTTGCCACCTGTGCAGCCCACGGCGTGCCTGCCATTGCAGCCATGGGCCGCAAGGGCGGAAGCACCGTGGCCGCCGCAGTCTGCAACGCCCTGGTCTACTCTGCCGCCGAGATGCTGGACCCTGCGGCAAGAGGGTGGAAATAGGGCGGAACCGGTGAAAACGCCCCTTTTTACGCTTTTGCTTGACTTTTTGGCAGAAACAAGGTATCGTTTAACTGTATGACGATTGATATATGAGTTGAAGCTTTGCGTGAAAAAGGAAACATTATGGCACAGACGATTTTAGAAGAAAAGAAAAAATCCCGGCTGATGACAGAGGGCAGCATCTGGAAGAGCATCCTGCTCTTCTCGGTGCCGCTGATCCTGGGCAACATGCTGCAGCAGCTGTACAACACCGCCGATTCCATCATTGTGGGCAACTTTGTGGGCAGCAACGCGCTGGCAGCCGTCGGCTCCAGCGGCTCGCCCATCTTCCTGCTCATCGGGTTCAGCCAGGGCATCGCCGTGGGTGCCGGTGTCGTGGTGTCCCAGTTTCTGGGAGCCAAGGACAGGGAGGGCGCGCACACCGCAGTTCACACCTCGCTGGCTCTTTCGGCCATTCTGGGCGCGATCCTGACCGTGTGCGGCATTGCCGTCAGCCGGGCCCTGCTCACCGCCATGAACACCCCCGCAGAGGTGCTGGAGGATGCGGTGCTCTATATACGGCTCTATTTTGGCGGCGTGCTGTTCAGCGTGGTGTATAACATGGCGGCCGGTATCCTGAACGCCGCCGGCAACTCCAAGCGGAGCCTGCTCTACCTGGGCGTTGCCTCCATCACCAATATCGTCCTCGACCTTGTCCTGATCGCCGGATGCAGGATGGGCGTGGCCGGTGCGGCCATTGCCACCGATATCAGCCAGCTGGTGTCCTGTGTGCTCTCCCTGCGCTTTCTGATGCGGGTGGAGGACGATTACCGCGTGACGGCAAAGGAAGTGCGCGTGCACAAAAAGATGGCGGTCCGCATCATCAAGGTGGGCCTGCCCACCGGTATCCAGAACATGGTCATCTCCCTTTCCAATGTGCTGGTGCAGGTCAGCGTCAACGGCTATGGTGCCGCTGCCATGGCAGGCTTTGCCGCCTATATGAAAGTGGATGGCTTCAACATTCTGCCTGTGCTGAGCTTCGGCATGGCGGCCACCACCTTTGTGGGCCAGAACTTTGGTGCGGGCAAGATCGACCGTGTCAAAAAGGGCACCTTTGTCACCCTGGGCATGTGCATCGTTTACACCATCCTGACCGGTATCCTGCTGCTCGCCTTCCAGGACCCCATCATGCACCTGTTCACCGGCGATGAAATGGTCATTGCCTACGGCAAGATCTGTATGATCTATTTCTGTCCCTTCTACTGGATGCTGGGCATCCTGCAGGGCCTTGCCGGTACGGTGCGCGGCACCGGCAAGAGCGTGCCGCCCATGGTGGTGCTGCTGATCTCCCTGTGCCTGTTCCGCATCGCCTGGATCCAGTTTGCCCTGCCCCTGTTTGCGGGCATCGAGGGTGTGCTGCTGGTCTACCCGGTGTCCTGGGCTGTGGGTGCAGTGTTGATGGTGCTCTACGCCTGGAAGGGCAAATGGATGCAGCTGCCGGAAGCAATTTCGTAAATCAAGCGCACCCGATCCCCCGGTGGAAGTGCATTTTATACAAAAAGTAACGTATGAATGCATAAAATATTCGGGGGGGGGGCTAAAAAATCTGCGAAAATCAGTTGATTTTTGCCGAAAAATGCCGTATACTGAATTATAGTTTCAAATCGAACGACAGACTTCGGCAAAAGGGGCTGATAAGATGGAGTGCACGCAGGCAGACGCCTTTGAACAGTATATTCGGAATCTGCGCGTTGTGCGCTCGATCTCCCGGCCCAGCTTTCCGGAGGGCAAAGCTCCCGCTGCCGTGCTGGAAGAGATCCAGACCAACGCGCTGAGATGCAACGCCCTGATGCGGCAGAATGAGGCACTGCTGGCGCAGTTTGTCTACGACCGCGACCCTGCCTCCCTGATCGAAACGGATATCCAGGGACTGAGTGCCTTTGCGGGCAGGCTGTTCAACTACGCGAACAGCGAGGATATGGGCGTGGCGTTCAAGGTGCATCAGCTGCTGCTGGCAGCGGCCCGCAGCCGGGAAGACGTGCCCATGATCGTCAGGGAACTGTACTACACGGGCATCACCCTGCATTATATGAACGTCCGGGATGAGGGAACTGGCATCAACCTGTTGGGCGATGCGATCCAGGTCTATTTTACGGAAGCTGCTGAATCCATGTCACGGTATGAACAGCTGGACAGGAATACCCGGCAGTATCTCATCCGCTGTGTGGGCAACACCCGGCTGGGGATGTCCCGCGGCACCCATGCGGAAAGCTGCCGGTATCTGGAGCGGTTCCGCCGCGCAATGGAGGTCATCCAGTCTGCGCATTACCATGCACTGGACCCGGAGTTCCCCTGGGAAAGCTACATCTATTCCATGCACATGGATCGCATGACCCTGCTGACCCACCTGCGGCAGGAGGAGGATCCCGAGGTGGCGCGGCAGGTGCTGGAATCGGCGGAATACATCTGGACGCACAAGAAGAAACACAAGGGCCCGGATGCACGCCTGCAGAACTGGCGGGTGCCCTATTTTTACGCCGCTGCCCGCTACCATGCCGGGGTGGGCAGCCTGGAAGACGTGGTCAAGATCCTTCTGGAATCGGCGGGAAGCGTGGCGCAGGATGATTATTCTGCCGAGGCCATCAACCGGAAGCTGGTTCTGGCGGCCTATCTTTCGGTCTATGCAGAACGTCTGGATGATGCGGGAGCACAGAGGTATCGTGCAACCGTGGAGCAGGTACGCCGTTCTGCGGATCAGTATCTGGAACAGATGCCGGCCAGCCAGTATCCCCGTGTGGTAAACTCTGCCGCCTGGGAGTTGAGCAAGATCAGCACCAGCTCAGATGAAACGGCGAACCGCCGGATGCTGGGCAGTATCCTGGCCGGGCACAAGCCGACCTATGTCCACTCGCTGATGGTGGCAGAGCTGACCCGTGCCTTGCTGCAGCGGCAGATCGAGACACGGCCCGAAACACTGGTGGGCCTGCTGGGCTGCAGGAGCGCGGCCGAGGTGCAGGCCCGGCGGGAAGAGCTCTGCCAGACGGCCTATGAGTGCGGCCTGTACCACGACCTTGGCAAGTGTGCCGTTCTGATGTACATCGACAACAACGCCCGCCGCCTGCTGGATGAGGAGTTTTTCTGCATCCAGAGCCACCCAAGGACCGGCGCTGACATTCTGAATAGAATGGGCTGCGGAAGAACGCTGGCCCTGGCGGCGCTCTATCACCACTGCTATTACAACGGCAAGGGCGGATATCCCAATGATGTACCCTCCTGCCCGGAGGAGATCAAGGGAATCGTGGATGCGCTGAGCGTGGCAGACTCGCTGGATGCCGCCACCGATAATATCGGTCGGTGCTACAACCTTGCCAAGCCCTTCCGCACGCTGCTGGGAGAGCTGCGGGCCCAGAGCGGCACCCGCTATGCGCCCAATGTGGTCGCCCTGTTCGAGGATGAGCGTTTCTGCCAGCAGCTGGCAGAGAACACGGATGCCGAGCGCAAAAGGGTGTATCTGCAGGTGTATCACGCCGGAAGTGAAGAAAAATAAACGACCCTCTCTATCATTGCTTCGCAGTGCCACCTCCCCAAAAAGGGAGCGGGCATACGTCAGCGTGATAGAGAGGGTCATTCTTTTTGTTTAAGTCAGGATGAAGCTTTCCCAGTCCACCCTGCCGGTGCAGTTCAGCCGGGGTACTTAGCCACTTCCAGCAGTTCCTCCGCCCGGCGGACCTGTTCCGCCGTGGGGGGAACAGCATCGGGCAGGGGATAGGAGATGCCCAGCTTCTGCCACTTGAACAGCCCCAGCGTGTGGTAGGGGAGAACCTCCACCCGCTGCACCGTTTTCAGGCTGCGGATGAAGTCTGCGGTTCTGCGCAGGCCCTCCTCGTCATCGGTGAGGCCGGGCACCAGCACATGCCGGATCCAGAGCGGAACGCCCAGATCAGAGATGTGCCGTGCCATGGCTAAGATGTTGGCATTGTCCCGGCCGGTAAGCTGACGGTGCTTCTCCGGGTCGATCTCCTTGAGATCCAGGATGACCAGACTGGTGGAAGCCATCAGGGTATCGAAGGCGGCCAGGTAGGCGGGGTCATCGGGCTGGAATGGCTGACCGGCCGTGTCCAGCGCGGTGTGCACCCCCTTGGCGCGCGCCAGCTGGAAGAATTTTATTAAGAAGTCCATCTGCCGCAGCGGCTCGCCGCCGCTGACGGTAATGCCGCCCTTCTTGCCCCAGTAATTGCGGTAGCGCCAGACGTGCTGGAACAGCTTCTCCGGAGACCATTCCGTGCCGCCCTCAGCGCTCCACGTTTCGGGGTTGTGGCAGTATTTGCAGCGCAGGGCACAACCCTGCAGAAAGACAACGAACCGGACACCCGGCCCGTCCACCGAGCCGAAGCTTTCCAGCGAGTGGACGAGACCGACAGGATCACAGTGCGGCATGGCAGGTACGGGAGATCACGTCCATCTGCTGCTCGCGGGTCAGGTCGATGAACTTGACCGCATAGCCGGAGACGCGGATGGTGAAGTTGGCGTATTCTTCCTTTTCGGGGTGCTCCATAGCATCCAGCAGCTTCTCCTTGCCGAACACGTTCACGTTCAGGTGGTGTGCACCCTGATCGAAGTAGCCGTCCAGCACCTGCACCAGGTTCTCCTTGCGCTCCTCCTCGCTGTGGCCCAGAGCATCGGGGTTGATGGTCTGGGTGTTGGAGATGCCGTCCAGAGCCCAGTGGTAGGGCAGCTTGGCAACAGAGTTCAGGGAAGCCAGCAGGCCGTTCTGCTCCGCACCGTAGCTGGGGTTTGCACCGGGTGCAAAGGGGGTAAAGGCGGCACGGCCATCGGGCAGAGCACCGGTGTACTTGCCGTACACCACGTTGGAGGTGATGGTCAGGATGGAGGTGGTAGCCTCGGAGTTGCGGTAGGTGTGGCGCTTCTTGATCATCTCCAGGAAGGTGCGCAGCAGCCACACGCCGATCTCATCGGCACGGTCGTCATCGTTGCCGTACTTGGGGAAGTCGCCCTCCACCTCATAGCCGGTGGCCAGGCCGGTCTCATCGCGCACGACCTTGACCTTGGCGTACTTGATGGCGCTCAGGGAGTCGATGACGTGGGAGAAGCCTGCAATGCCGGTGGCAAAGGTGCGGCGCACATCGGTGTCGATCAGGGCCATCTCGGCTTCCTCGTAGTAGTACTTGTCGTGCATATACTGGATCAGGTTCAGCACGTTGACGTACAGGCCGGCCAGCCAGTCCAGCATCTGGACATACTTGGGCAGGACTTCGTCATAGTTCAGGTACTCGCTGGTGATGGGGGCATAGTTGGGGCCGCACTGCTCGTGGCTCTTCTCGTCCACGCCGCCGTTGATGGCGTACAGCAGGCACTTTGCCAGGTTGGCGCGGGCACCAAAGAACTGCATCTCCTTGCCGGTCTGGGTGGCAGACACGCAGCAGCAGATGGAGTAATCATCGCCCCACACGGGCTTCATCACATCATCGTTCTCGTACTGGACAGAGCTGGTGTTGATGGACACCTTGGCGGCGTACTTTTTGAAGCTCTCAGGCAGGGCAGAGGAGTACAGAACGGTCAGGTTCGGCTCCGGTGCGGGGCCCATGTTCTCCAGCGTGTGCAGGAAGCGGTAGCAGTTCTTGGTGACCATGCTGCGGCCGTCCATGCCGATGCCGCCCACTTCCAGCGTAGCCCACACGGGGTCGCCGGAGAACAGCTGGTTGTAGCTGGGGATGCGGGCAAACTTGACCATGCGGAACTTCATCACCATGTGGTCGATCAGCTCCTGGGCCTGGCTCTCGGTCAGGGTGCCGTTCTCCAGATCGCGCTGGATGTAGATATCCAGGAAGGTGGAGATGCGGCCCACGCTCATGGCAGCGCCGTTCTGGGTCTTGATGGCGGCCAGGTAGCCGAAGTACAGCCACTGGCAGGCTTCCTTGGCGTTCTTGGCGGGCTGGGAGATATCGCAGCCGTAGGCCTCGGCCATCTTCTTCATGCCCTTCAGGGCGCTGATCTGGCGGGCGATCTCCTCGCGCAGGCGGATCACATCATCGGTCATGGTGCCGTCGCCGCAGTTGGCAAAGTCCTCCTGCTTGAACTGGATCAGGGCATCGATGCCGTACAGGGCCACGCGGCGGTAGTCGCCCACGATGCGGCCGCGGCCGTAGGTGTCGGGCAGGCCGGTGATGATATGGGTGTGGCGGGCAGCCTTCATCTCAGGGGTGTAGGCATCGAACACAGCCTGGTTGTGGGTGCGGGTATAGTCGGTAAAGATCTTGTGCAGCTCCTCGCTGGGCTGATAGCCGTAGGTGGTGCAGGCCTGCTCTGCCATCTTGATGCCGCCGTAGGGCATGAATGCACGCTTCAGGGGCTTGTCGGTCTGCAGGCCGACGATCTGCTCCAGATCCTTCAGGGTCTCGTCGATATAGCCGGGGCCGTAAGCGGTCAGGCTGCTGACGACTTCGGTCTCCATGTCCAGCACGCCGCCCTTGGCGCGCTCTTCCTTCTGCAGCTTCTGCAGGGCACCCCACAGCTTATTGGTGGCTTCGGTGGGGCCAGCCAGAAAGCTCTCGTCGCCATCGTACGGGGTGTAGTTCTTCTGGATGAAGTCGCGGACATTGACTTCCTCTTTCCAGATGCGGCCCTCAAAGCCTTCCCACTGTTCAAAATTGATCATTGGAACCTCCTTGCTCCATTTCATGCGCAAGTTAGCGCATTCTAACTAATGAGCCTTTGAAAAACCGCACTGCATAGGCGGCTTTCTGGGGGCGAAACAGTCCTGAACTGCCGTCTGCGGCAGCTCTGACTACAAGGTGTAGACAAAAATGAAAACCTGCCCACAAAATCTTGCGTTACTATAATAACAAGAACCACTTTAAAAAGCAATAGAAAACAAGTGGGTTTTCTTCCAAAGCAAGGGGGATTCTTTGGGCAGAATGTAGAAAAAAAGCTAAAACCCCGGCGACACACACCTTTTTCGCGGAAAATTGCAAATTGAGGGTTGACAAGACTAACCGCTTATGGTATTCTGTTCTCGCAACGGCGGTTAGCTAAATCTAACCACGATGCACCAAAAAACGGAGCGTCTGCAAGCGCTCCGTTCCATTCCTCCATTCCATACTCTCTTTTTCTTGGCAGGATGCAGCATTCTGGTTTGCTCTGCATCCGCTGCGCGGCACACAGGGCTCTGGTACGGCACTGTGCGCAGATGAAAACAAAAACGGGACACTCAGCTTGACCACCTGAGTGCCCCGATTTTTGTTTTGTCCCGGTCGTTGATCAGCCGCATCCCGGGGAGCGGACAACATTCTTTACACCACCGCATCCCGCAGCAGCTGGTAGATCGCCTCCGCGTTTCCATTGGGGGAGCGGAGGGAGACGAATTTTCCGTTTACCTGGCAGACTCCGTCCGAATAAACAGTGAAGAGCAGGTTCTGGCTGGCATCGTCTGCAAAGCGCAGGGTGATGGAATGCGCTTCGTAGTCGTGGGAGTAGGAGCGGGCATTCTGGTTGAACTTCTGGTAGCAGCTCGCGTTTTGCAGGATCTCGAAAAATGCCTGATAGGTATCATCGCCCGCAGAATAGGCACGGGTGGTGACCACAGAGGGGCTCAGGCTGACGGTATCCTCCACACTGACAGAGACGGAAGTGCTTTTATTGATATCAGTTTTCAGGTCAACGCGGCGGTTGGAAACGAACAGCAGCACGAACAGCACGACCCAGAGGGCCATGATGGCATAAAAACGGAGACTTTTGTTTTCCATAAGGCGTTCTCCTTTGGTGGGCCGCACAGCTGGGCGGCCAGAGATCTTCAGAGAGTACGCTCTCATTATAGTGCCGGAACGCGCAGGATGTCAACTGTTCTCCAGATGCTTCTGTGCCGCAAAAGTGCCTGCGGCGCTGGCGGCAAACACAAAATAGTAGCTTGCGATGCGGAAGAGCATCAGGGTGCTCATGGCCTCGCCGCTGGTCATAAAGCTGCTGAACACCAGCAGAAAGGCTGTTTCAATGGAGCCCATGCCTGCTACATTGGGCAGGGCGTTGGAAAGGAAGAGCATCAGGCTGGTGAGCAGCTGTACCTGCCAGAAACTCAGCCCGCAGGAAAGCCCCATGAAGCGGATGCAGAACCACGGCAGGGTGAACATCAGAAACAGCTTGAGGGTCTGCACGGCAAGGATACGGGCACAGCGGCCTTTGTCGGCCAGCAGGAGGCGGCTCTCGGTGGCCAGGGTGTCCAGCTGCTCCAGCCACTTTTCCCGGCGGGTCTGCCATGGTTCCGTTTTGGGCAGAAAGCCCATGGCCCAGCGGGCCAGCCGCTGCACCAGCGGCGAGACACAGAGCAGCACCAGCGTCACGATGATCAGCGCCACCACGCAGTAGGCGGCGGGCAGATAGTGCATCACGCCGGAGGTGTTGGCGGCGAGCCAACGGTGCTGCAGCAGGAGCATCACAGTGGCATAGAGCAGAACGGTGGTCTTGTGGGATACATATTGCAGGGTCATCAGGCCCACACCGGGGCCCAGCGGCAGGCCGCAGTGATAGAGATAGTAGGACTCCATGGGCACAGCTCCGGCACCCAGGCCGACCACGTTGCCAAAGATGCCCACAAAGGCGGCATCCATGCCGCGCCGCAGGGTGAAGCCCGGCAGGCGGCAGCGGATGATGAGCCAGCAGACGATTCCCTCAAGCAGGGGGTATGTCAGGCCGATGGCCAGCACCAGCAGCACCTGCCAGAAGGAGAGCTGGGCCAGCGCGGTCGAGATCTCGGCCCAGTGGCTGCTGAAGATGAAAACCACTACACAGGTCAGCACCAGCAGTACCAGCAGAGAAAGGATCGCCTTTTTGCGGGAGGGCTGCTGGGGGGTGTTGGTCTGTTCCATGAGACAAGGCTCCTTTCACGATACTGCTTGCAGTATAACACAGCGGGGCCTTGCTTTTGTGAACTGAAACAAAATTTTTCTCGTCACTTTGTGTGATATGATAAAAAAGAACCTCTCCGGCTCACTTCGTTCGCCAGCTTTCCCGGTAGGGGAGAGGTGGCATTGCGAGGCAATGACGGAGAGGTTCTGCCTTACTTTTTTGCTGTCAGATCTTCCACAGCAGCCCGGAGCGTCTGCTCAAAAGCCTCCTTGGAATAATACTGCTCGTACATTTTGCGGCATTCTGTCCGCATGGAGGCCAGCTCTTCCGGGTGTTCAATGGCGTGCTCCAGCAGGACAGCCAGCTGCTGCGGGTCGTCGTCGTGGTAAACGAAGCCGTTCCGACCCTCGGAGATGAGCCCGGCGGTGCCGGTGTGCTCCGATACGATGGACGGCTTGCCGAAGATCAGACCCTCGGTGACAAAGGTGGGCATGGGATCATCGCGGGAAGCACAGACCAGACCGGTGCACTGCTCCATCAGGCTCTTGATCTCGTCACGGGTGAGCCGCTTGCAGTAGAACACGTTTTCCGGGTAGTCTGCGGTCAGGGCGCGGACGGAATCCATCATCTCCTTGTCAGCGGCCTGGCCCACAAAGAGGAAGGAGGCCTTCTCCCGTACCTCGGGCGGCAGCAGGCGGATGGCCTTGCAGAAGATATCGTGGCCCTTACGGCGCTCAAAGGAGCCCACCGTGGCAAACAGTGGGCGGCCGCGGTTGTAGCCCAGATCGGTGCGGACAAAGTTCTCTGCCGCGTAATCAGGCAGGCCGTAGATGAGCGGCCGGATCTCGAACTCGGGGCGCACGGCGTGCATGGCGTTGGCGGCGTGGCTGCCCACCGAGTAGACCCGGACATTCTCCCCCAGCTGGGTAGGGATCTGGTGAGCAATGTGGGGGTAACCCGCAAAGGCATCGTGGAGCCACCACAGCACCGGTACGGCGGTGCCGCTCAGGGCACGGACGGCCCGGGCCATGACCACCGTATTGACGATGACGAAGTCGGCACAGAGGGCCATGCCCCAGGCATCGGAGACATTGCGGCAGGACGACCGGGTGATGACCGAGGCCCCGGCATCCAGGAAGAGATGCAGGGAGCCGCCGTCACTGGGGCCCAGCACAAGTACCTCATACCCCATGCTGCGCAGCACCGGCACGGCGCTCACCAGCACGATGGGTGCGCCGGTCATATCCAGCACATGGCTCATAATAAAGGCACGTTTGCCGTGGGCCGAAAACGCATCCTCGGCGCAGATGCCGCGCTCGTAGTGGAGCAGGGCCTGCGGAATGAGGGTGGGGCTGGTGCAGAGCTGCGCGGCCAGCGCCAGCAGCTCGGGCACGTTTTCGGGGTCATGGGCGGCGGCACGGCAGCGCTCCAGCAGGGCGCGGCTGACCATGGCGCAGCGGTTCTGCGCCTGCAGCGGCTGGCTCTGATAGAGGGCGGTTGCCCCGCCAAAACCGAACACCGCATTGCAGGCGACATAATCCGCACCATCCTGCAGGGCTTTGGCAAAGTACATCAGGGCGGTGGACATCAGCTCTACGTCCTCAGCGGCCAGAAGCACGCCGTCCACGCTTGCGGTCAGTTCCCCATCCAGCCGGTCCACCAGCCGGAACTTGCGGTGGAGCTGGTCAGTCAGGGTGGCTTTCAGGGCCGTGCTGCGGGCCGATGCGCAGACCAGCAGATAGGTGCTCTGGGTGTTGCTGTACTCCTGCAGGGCCAGCTGACGCTGCTGCAGGGGGGTGTAATTGTTGTACATGGCTGTTCCTCCGTTCCACTTCTCAGTTTCCACGGTGGAACAGGCGCATCAGGCTGCGGATGGGAGCAGTGAGCTTCCAGCTTTTACTGGAAAACACGCTTTCCAGCGAGGTCTCGTAGGCAATGCTCCGGGCCTGCAGATCGGCGTTTTTCTGGTGCAGCTGTGCGATCTCCTGCTGCAGGACGGCCACCATCTGCTGCTGGGCCGCGGCATTCTGCTCCAGCTGCTGGATATGCTGCTTTTCGCTGTCCTTGCGCAGCTGGAGCTGCTGCACGCCCTGCAGCACGGCGCAGAACAAAGGCTCGTCCGTCAGGGTCTCCAGCGGGAAGTAGCCATAGCTCACCACCAGCTTCATCCCGGCGGGGTAGTGGGTGGTGCCCTCCAGCCGGTAGTTGGGGTCATCGCCCAGGAACAGGGTGCTGCCGCCGGAAAGGTTCAGGCCGTTGGTGGGTGTGCAGATGATGCGGTCGTCTGAAAAAATCAGGTTGGTGATGCAGCAGGGCAGCTCACCCGGGTCGAACCGCAGGGCCTGTGCAGCCACCGGCAGCTCAAAGGTCGCGGTCACGGCACCGGTCAGTTCGTCGGTGGTGCAGTCGGGTGCGGTCAGGGTGTCCTTTTCCGAAAAGCCGAAGCCTGCGTCATAATAGAGCAGCGGCTGCAGCAGAGTGGGCGAGTCAGTATGCATCTCGCGCTGGGGGTGTGCCGCAAGGTAGGACTGCACCTTCTGTTCCAGGGAAAGGCAGCGCTCTGCCAGATGGGAAGCACCTTCGTCCGAAAGCTTGAGCTGCTGTTCCAGCTCGGCGATCTTTTCCTGCAGAGCCGCAGTGTTCTCAGGAGCTGCGTTGTTCATAACCGGATTCTCCTCATAATATTATTTCACTTCAGCAGAGGGTGCACCCTCTGCAAAAAATCAGTGTTTTGCCGCAAAATGACGCTCAGGCGTTTCGGTGCGGGCGCTGCGCCGGCGGGGCGCTTCCGCCGCCTTCTGCTCCCGGCGGGAGGTGAGCCAGAACTTCAGGTCCCGGCGGCGCACCAGCAGCTCGCAGATGAGCAGGGTGGAGCCCAGCGAAAGGGTGAACTGCAGCACCATGCCCAGCACCGGGTGAGCCGCAAACTTCTGGGGCATCAGATACCAGGGAATGGCCGTGAGCTCCACAGTGTGGACGCAGAAGATGAACAGCGAACGACGGCCAATGGCCTGGATGGCATGGATGACAACGTTCTCCACCCTGCGCTGGAACCAGATGACGATGGAAAGGATGCCCAGGCCCGTCGCAGCATCCAGCAGGATGCTCACGGGGCCGAGGGTCCACTCGGCCATCGAGACGCAGTCGGTGCTCTTGGTAAGAAGCACCAGTGCGGCCACAGCCAGCGCCGCCGCGATCATCCCGCTGCGCAGACGGGGCGAGAGGGGCTGCTCAAAGATCTTATGCTTCTTGGCAAGGTAGCCCACATACAGAGCCGGAACGGTGACCATGCCCTGACCGATGCAAAAAGGAGCCTCCCAGGTGATACAGATACCCCAGCCTAACAGCATGGTACCCAGCACCGCCCAGTTTATGTACTGCTCCGGGAAGATATTCAGGATGAGATCCAGCAGGATCCATGCGATCATCAGCGAGAGCAGATACCACATGGGGCCGCAGGAAAAGAACCGCTGGCCGAAATAGGTGGCCGTGTGGGGCAGGCCCAGTGCAAAGCCGCCCAGCACCTTGTAGGTCTCGTAGGTGGCGTTGTGCAGGCTGCCGAACAGGCTGTAATGGATGATAAAATGGAACACGGTGGTGGCAATGCCTGTATAGATGTAAGGCTTAAGCAGCGTTTTGAACTGCTGGTCGATGCACTTGCCGATGGAGCGCTTGCGGAAGCCGTAGCCGCTGGCAATGTAAAAGGCCGCCATCAGGGATTCGCGGTAGGCGAACATGCAAAAGGTCAGCGGGTTGATGTGGCTGGCATCGCCCATGGGATAAAGCTCACCGGTGTGGGCAAAGACGATGGTCAGCATGCCGACACCCTTGAGCAGATCAAACATGCCCAGCGAATTTGCGGCACGGCGTTTGGTTCCCTCCATAAAAAGGTCCTCCTCTGCGCCGCACCCCGCCCCGGGATGGCAGAATTGCCGGATTTTTGGCGCATCATGTTAAAAATTAGAGATATTTATAATAAGTATAATGCTTTTTGCCCTTGCTGTCAATCAAACCCAGGGAGAAAGCACGGTAGGCGGATACCGGGAAAAGTGTACCACACTCACGGCCTGCCCGCAACAAAAGGCAGGATTTACATCCGGGTGCACAGATTGACTGTAAGTTTAAGTTGCATATTTGTGCAATTAAATCTTGCGTTTGAGCCTCCTATGCGGTATACTCTAGGCTAGAGTACCCAGAAGATTCCATTTGGCGGAAACAAAAGGGAATGATTTAACAAAAATAAACAGGGAGTGTAAAATAATGGCAAACAAGGCTTGTAACGAAGTTGTGACCGTGGCAAATATGCCGATGACCGTTTTTGATATGATCTCTGCGATGCAGAATAAGTATGCTGATCGTGTGGCGTTCCGCTATGTGGAGGGCAAGGACACGGTGGTGGAAAAGACCTACGCTCAGTATGTGCAGGATATCCGCAAAGCGACCGGCTACCTGCAGCAGGAGCTGGGCGAGCCCAAGGGCAAGAAGATCGTTATCCTGAGCCGCACCAACTATGAGTATGGCGCGGTCGTTTTCGGCACCATGATGGCAGGCGCTGTCATCGTGACCCTGAACCAGGGCAAGACCTGGGCCGAGCTGGAGCATGAGCTGGGCATGGTGGAGCCGGACCTCATCTTCAATGATGGCATCGATTACGGCTACCGCGCCCAGCTGGAAGCACTTTACGGTGCTCGGCTCCGCCCCATGGATGCCTGGACCGCTGCCCCTGAGGCTGAGATGGTCAACCGCATCGACCACGAGGGTCTGCTGATGCTGATGTTCACCTCCGGCACCACCGGCCGCAGCAAGGGCGTGATGTTGAGCGAGAAAAACTACTTCACCGCCTGCCAGATGTACATCGATGGCCAGAAGGACATCCTTGACCAGGAGGAGCGGCTGGCACCCCAGTACCTCGACCGGAACTTCAGCCACTTTACGCTGGTGCCCATGTTCCATCTGGCCGGTTTCATCTGCTACTTTGTCTATGGCATACAGGGCTGGACCCTGAATCTCTGCTGTGATGCCCGCGATCTGCGCCGGGATATGAGCCTGATGCACAGCGATGCCATGTCTACCCCGCCGGTGCTGGTGGAGATGATCTACAACGAGGTCAAGCGCGGCCATGCCGACCGCCTGAACGGTCTGTGGAACCTGAGCTGCAGCTCTGCCATCCTTGACCCCGCCATCCTGAGCGAACTGGTGAAGAACGGTTTCTACATCAACCAGTGCTACTCCATGACCGAGCTGGCCGGCTATGGCCTGCTGAACGTGACCCAGGAGGGCGACCACCTGCGTGCCCTGGGCAAGCCGGACGGCTTCTGTGAGGTCAAGGTGGACGAGACCGGCGAGATCTGCGTCCGCGGCGGCTGCGTGATGCTGGGCTACTATAAGGACCCCGAGACCACTGCCGAGACCATCGACAAGGACGGCTGGCTCCACACCGGCGACCTGGCCCGCGTGGACGAGGAAGGCTACTACTATATGACCGGCCGCAAGAAGAACCTCATCATTCTGGACAGCGGCGAGAACGTCAGCCCCGAGGAGCTGGAAAAGCTGCTGGGCAAGTGCGATACCATCAAGGAGTGCATCGTCAAGGAGATGGGCAAGAAGATCGGCACTGTGGTCTGCTGTGAGGATGACAAGCAGCAGCAGGTGAAGGCTTTTGTCACCGAGCTGAACCGCACCCTGCCCCTGTACAAACGCATCTCCGTTGTAGAATGCAGCGCCGAGCCCCTGCCCCGCAACGCGCTGGGCAAGCTGCTGCGCAAGTAAAATCAAACGGGAGAAAAAGGAGCAGACCATGGTAAACAATGTCTATGATCTTGTCACCCGGACAATGGAGCAGGAATTCTCCGGGCGGGTGGCCTTCCGCTGGGTAGAGGATGCCACCGGCACCGTGAAGGAAAAGACCTATGCCGAGTATGCACAGGATATCCGCCGCGCCGCTGCCTGGTTTGCCCGGAACATCCCGGAGGTGGAGGGCAAGCGGGTGGTCCTGCTGAGCCGGAACTGCTATGAGTACGGCGTGAACACCTTTGGCGCTGTGCTGGCCGGGGCTGTTCTGGTGACGATGAACCAGAAAAAGACCTGGGACGAGCTGAGCTGGGAGCTGGAGCTGGCAGAGCCTGCCCTCATCCTGAATGATGGGGTGGACTACGGCTGCCGTGACCAGCTGGAGGCTGCGTATGGGGAGCGCCTGCGGCCGATGGATGTCTGGAAGGACACCGCGCCCGGCGGGCTGGAAAAGAAGATCGACCCCAATGCCCTGATGGTCATGCTGTTCACCTCCGGCACCACCGGCCGCAGCAAGGCCGTGATGCTGGCAGAGCGGAACTTCTTTACCGTGATGCAGATGCACGTTGCCATGGGCGACCACATGCTGGACTTCAAGCACCGGCAGCTGCCCGAGGACAAAAACGATGTCCTGAGCAACTTTGCCATCCTGCCCCTGTTCCATCTGGGCACCTTTATCTGCCTGTTCTCCTGGCCCTTCAAGGGCTGGGCCCTGAACCTTTGCAGTGACCTGCGGAATTTCTACCGGGATCTGGGTCTGATGCACAGCGATTCCATTGCCGTGGCCCCGGTGCTGATGGAGAGCATCTACAAGGATGTCAAGCGCGGCCGCGCCGATAAGCTGAACGGCCTGTGGAACCCCTGCGGCAGCTCTGCCATGTTCGACAGCGAGCTGCTGCTGGGTCTGGTGGAAAACGGCATGTACATCACCCAGTGCTACGGCATGACCGAGACCTGCGGCGATGGTCTGGTGAACTACGCCCAGGCAGAGCCCCATATCCGGGCGCTGGGCAAGCCGGACGGCCACTGTGAGTACAAGTTGGATGAGACCGGCGAGATCTGCATCCGGGGCGGCTGTGTGATGCTGGGCTACTATAAGGATCCCGAGGCCACCGCCGAGATCATCGACAAGGACGGCTGGCTCCACACCGGCGACCTGGCCCGTGAGGACGAGGACGGCTATTACTACATGGTGGGCCGGAAGAAGAACCTGATCATTCTGGGTACCGGCGAAAACGTCAGCCCCGAGGAGCTGGAAAAAAAGCTCAACGCCTGCCCTGAGGTGCAGGAGTGCGTGGTCAAGGAGATGGGCAAAAAGATTGGCGCGCTGATCTGCTGTGCCGAGGAAAAGCAGGCGGAGGTCCGGGCTTTCCTCACCGGGCTGAACCGTACCCTGCCGCTGTACCAGCGGATCACGGCGGTGGAGTTCAGTGCCGAACCCCTGCCCCGCAACGCCATGGGCAAGCTGTTGCGCAGGTAAGCGCGGAAATTGCGAAAAAAGCGCGAAACCGGGCGGCCTGTGTGTTGCATTTCCTCCATAAAACAGGTATTATAAAACACAGGAATGTCCCGCCCGGCTGGCTAAACCGGCCCGGCGCGTGGCATACTGAAACTGCGCCCTTGCAGGCGATAAAAAATCCCTCACGGAAAGGAAGATTTTTTGATGGAAAGAGCAGAAATCGTGTCTCAGATCCTGGCAATTCTGGAGGATGTGGCAGAGATCTCGCCCGAGGATGTCAACGAAAACAGCGTGATGATGGATGATCTGGATCTGTCCTCTATGGAGATCCTGACCGTCGTGGCCGATCTGGAAGAGACCTTTGGTCTGCGCATCCCCGAAAAGGAGCTGCGCAACTTTGTGACCATCGGCGATCTGGCTGATTATCTGGCCGAGAACGCGGGGTAATTCCGGATGAATGCAGAGCAGCGTGCGGTGTTTCAGGGCATCGTCTACTACTACCGTGAAAATCAGGTCCTCTGCCGCTATCAGGCCACGCTGAAGGAGGCCGTTGACCCGGCCCTTCTGCAGCAGGCACTGGATGCGGCCCGCCCGCTGGCAGAATATTATTTCTGCCATGTGGTGTGGGAAAAGCGGGAGGCCCGTCTGGAGCCCAACACTGCCCCCTGCCGTGTGCGGCAGGGCAGCGCCCAGCCAAAGATCCCCGAGGAGACGAACGATTATCTCTTCTCGCTGGGCTATGAGGGGAACACGGTCTATCTGGACTGGTTCCACTTCCTGGCCGATGGCCGGGGCGGCTCGCCCTTTTTCACCCTGCTGCTCAAGCTCTACTGCAACCTGCGCTCCAACGCCGGTTTTGTGTGCGAGGCCCTTGCCTCTGACCCGCCCTACGATGTGGAACAGCTGCTGGCCCGCTACCCGGAGAGCCAGGTGGCCAATAACATGCAGAAGGACGTGCTGCAGATCCACGAAGGCACGCCCCATTTTCAGCGGCTGCGGCTGGACAGGCAGAGCCTTGTGGATCTGGCGCAGAAGGAGGGCGTGAAGCCCTTCAGCGCCCTCATGGGGCTGACCTGCCAGGCAGCGCAGCGGTATCTGGAAAAGAATGACCTTGCGTACAGCTATGCCGCCGACACCCGCGCGGCGCTGGGGGTGCCGCACGCCCTGTACAACTGCATTGCGTCCTTTCAGCTGCCCCTTCGGCTGGAACCGCAGGCCAGGCTCCACAGCTTTGCAAAGCAGCTCGACCATGAGATCCGGGAAAGCCTGACCCCGGAGCGCCGCCTGTTCCGCATGGCTGAACAGATGGGCTGGGTGTATCAGGTGTTCCGGCAGAAGGCCGCGCTCAAGATCAAGAAGCGTGTGTTCCAGATGGGCGAGTACATAAGCGGCTTCCCGGCAGATTTCTGGGTCAGCTACATCGGCAGCCCGCTGCTGCCGCACAGCCCGGAGCTGGAAGCATACCTGACCGATTTCCAGACCTGGGTGCTGCCGGACGGTGCGTCCCTTGCAATGGAGGTCACCAGCCTGCACGGCGTGCTGACCTGCTGCATTGAAAACAAGGTGGACAAGCCCGGCTACCTCGAGGCCCTGCGCGACGTGATGGAGCAGGAGGGCATCAGGGTGCTGGAAGCGGTACATATTTCCTGAAGCAACAATAACAGCGAACCCCCCAGTGCAGATCGCACCGGGGGGTTCGCTGTTTAGTTAGCATCCTCACCCTCTCAGTCAAAGCCTGACGGCTTTGCCAGCTCCCCCAAAGGGGGAGCCAAGGGCAATCCCAGATTTAGCAGCATCTGTTCTCTGTGATGTCTTGCCTCTCCCTTCGGGAGAGGTGGCATTGCGCAAGCAATGACGGAGAGGGTGAGGATGCTAAAGGGTTCGCCACTTACCCCTTCAGCTGATTCCAGCTCCGAATAACCTCCCAGCGGCTGACGGAATCCTCCGCGGACGCATCCGGGGCGAGGAGCTGGTTCTCGATGGCCCATGCAAGGGCCTGCTGGACCGGGGCAGCATCGGCAGGGAGAAGAGCAGCGGGGGCCGGGGTCCCGGCTGCTTCCCACAGCAGCAGGGCCAGCTCCCCGGCGTTGTTGGGGATGGCCGCACCGGCAGGCAGAACGGTATTCAGGTACAGCTCGGTGCCGATCATGTAGCCGGTGTAGCCCAGCACGGCAGCGCCAGCACCCGCCGTGCCGATTATGGCGGCGGTGCCCAGAATGCCGGGGCCTTCGCTTTCAATGGTGGCTTCCCGGTACTGGGCTTCCACGGTAACGGTCTTGCCTTTTTCCACTGCATTGGCCGGGATGGTAAAGCTTTCGGCGTTGTAGGCCACATTGGGGTTGCCCAGCAGGCTTTCCTCACTGATGGTCCACTGGTCGAACACCATGCCCTCCGGTACGGCATCCGGGTTCAGGGTCACCTTTGCTTCTGCATCCACCGGCACGGTGCCGCTGGTCAGCGCATCCCTTTCGCCGGTCGTAAAGCTGCCGCCCACCACTTTCAGGGTGTAGGTCTCCGGTTCCGGTTCTGGTTTCGGCTCCGGTTCGGGTTTCGGCTCAGGCTTCGGTTCCGGTTCGGGTTTGGGTTCCGGTTTCGGGTCGTTCAGCAGCAGCTCAAGGTCAGCCGTAAGAGGCAGCTGTACTTCCCGTACCTTGCCGCTGCTCAGGGTCACATACAGGGTGCCGGTGGGCTGGCCGACCACATAAATCTCCTTGGCGGCGCTTTCCAGTGTGGTGGTATCGCCGCTGGTTTTCAGGGCCGTAATGGTTCCGTTGTCCGAAACCGTGATCTTTTTGGCGCTGTTTTCGCAGCCGGTGGGAACGTTCAGGAACACGCCGTTCAGGGCGCTGGCGCTGCCGGTAACTTCTTTCAGGAAAATGCCGTTTGTGATGCTGGCATTGCTGTTCACCGTAACCGGGCAGTTCACCGCCACCCTATGGGGGTTCAGCTCGGGGCTGTTAAAATCATAGTTCGTCTTAGCGGCAGGCTCCAAAGTCAGAGTGTCGTTTTCAAACTTCCAACCATCGCCGGTATAATTCGCCCGGTTGCCATTCCGATCCTGTGCCACGGCAGGGTAGCCGTCCTTGTCAATCACCAGCCGGGTCAGCGGGCTGATGGTTACGGTTGAGCCATTTGCAGGCGGTGCGGTGAAGGTGACTTCATAAGCTCCGCGGATATCCTCGAACTCAATCTTGAGATCACTCCCACACCAGTCGGAAAGAAGCATGTATTGCGCACTATTGATGGCTACATCAAGTGGTGGGAGTGATGGAAAACCACTATAATTGTCAAAAGCATAAACAATTCTGACAGAAGCATGATATGTTTGATTCGGGATGATATAGCATGAATTGCGATACCCATTGACCGAAACAGGAAAAAAATCGGACGGCGTTTCTGCTGTGAGGGTATAACCCGGTTCTATGCCATTTCCGGTTAGCTCATCTTGGAAAGTGCCGCCGTTGATCGTGCCGCTATTGTTTGTAACGGTGCACAGGTGAGAATAACGACCAAACTGACCATTTTCAATGATGCCATCCGATTCATTGGTGACTGAAGAGTAAAATTTACCGCCAATTATTTTACCATGATTGGTAACAGCATTGCCAAAGATGCCGCCAGTTATTGTGCCCCTGTTGGTAACAGAAGCATTAAAAGATCCGCCGGTAACAGCTGCATGGGAACCAATTACCAGGTTACAGTTGGTTTTAAAGTTCCCTTCGTGAATGGCCCAAAAATCATAGTTTGTTGGTGCACTGGGGCACAGGGTCAGAATTTTACAATTTTCATCGGCATCGTAAGTCCAGCCATCACCAGTGTAGATATCATGCTCGTTGACTGTTTGGTGAGGGATATGATCCAGAACAGGATAACCGTTTTGTCCGATTTTAAGTTCGCCGCTGCTGCCCTCTTCCGCTGCTGCGGTCAATGCCGACACGGGCAGGAACGTCAGCACCATACTGATTGCCACCAACAGGCTGAGTAGTCGTTTCTTCATAGGAGATTCCTCACTTTCCTTGCGCCGGTCTCCCGGCTGGGTGGTACGGGGGCTTATGCTCTTCTACTTCCTATAATGCAAAAAAAGAGGAATCCTTTCACTGCTGGGTATCCGTAAAACAGTTTTCGAAAAATGACACGGCAACTGCCTGTCAGGATTGGTTACGGAGTACCCGGCTAGGCCGAGGAAGCATCAAGTCCCATGTCCGCACCGTTAAGGTGTTGGGTATGGGGCTTTTTGCATTTCAGGAACGTGTACATCTCTGGAAAGGTGTAACACACTAGACTTTGTACCAAAGTCGTGTGCCAAGGGTGCTGCGCCCCTTTGGAATCCCTGCTCACATCGCCTGTGGGCGATGTGGATTCGCCGGACAAAAAGCTCTCACAAAGGTGCACCGGGCTGTCTGCGGCGAGGAAAAGGCACTTCTGCGGAAGTGTAATAACCCACTATGACGCTTTCAGCCCTGCGGTCTGCAAAGTGTAGTGGGCTCTCCGAGGGGGAAACGGCTATATAGGGTGCGCTTCGGGCAAATCGCTGCGTACGTGCGTACCAATCTCTCGTACGCACGTACGCAGTAAAACGGCTAAAATCTCCTATATAGGGGTGTTCTTCTGGAAATCAATATGATATACTCAACTTAACCAACCATCAACTAATAGGAGGCGGTAATATTATGGGAAAAACTTTTGTGTGTAGCTTATGCCGTAATGGAATCATTGGCGGTGGTTTGTACATTGATGAACAGAGCATTACATATTCAACTCAAAAGCTCACAGTCAGTCCACTGTATCGCAACCTTGTATTGCCCATGAACGAGATAAGGGAGCTTTCATGGAGTCAGATGGTCGTTCCTGTTGCAGCAATTTCCATGAAAGATGGAGAATGTTATAAATTTATCATATATAACAAATCAGGATTTGAAAAGGCATATAAGCAATATAGCAACCACCAAGAATGAAATCACCTAGCAGGGTTTGGGGCAGGCACGCCCCAACAAGAAGCTGTCCCAAAAGGGCAAGAATTTTCAAGAATTGAAAATTTGTGGCCACGGGACGATTCTTGCTCTC
>OLQI01000304.1_pt1 | contig 50497 bp, 48 predicted proteins | sample 1672171 | NCBI WGS metagenome assembly OLQI01 (sample SAMEA3136655, study PRJEB25190) | human gut metagenome
AACTTCAGAAAAAGCAGAAGTCATAAGGAATGAGCCGTCTTTGATTCTTCGATTTTCAGACACAAAAGTATGGAACTTTTTGAAAAAAGAAGTGTCCATGAAAGATACTTCGTATCAGGAAATTATAGCATACGATATCGCAGAGCAGTACCAGCTGAATCGGGAGCTGAAGGATAGAAATACTAAGTTGAATGATATCAATAGAAGGCTCATGAAATTTAATGAAGAAGTAGAAACCGTTACGCGGCAGAAAGAAATGTTGGAAGCAAAGATGAAAGTACATGATGATCTCGGACGCGTTCTTCTTGCACTTCGGACTTATCTGGAAGAACCTGAGAATTCCAAGAGGCGCAAGGAACTTCTTGCAATGTGGAAATATGTTGTAAATTCGATGACTTATGAGGCAGGAGAAAAAGAAAACAAGAAGTCATTTGAGGAATTGAAAAAAATTGCAGATTTAATGGATGTGGAAATTATTTTTGAAGGAGAGCTTCCACAGACAGAAAAAGAACAGCGGGTTATATATGCACTTTTAAGAGAAAGCCTGAATAATATGATCAAGCATGCCGGAGGACATTATCTTTACATTGAAATAGACAATTCCGGAGAAGATGTGCAGATATGTCTGCACAATGATGGAGAGATACCCAAACAGAAAATAGAAGAAAAGGGCGGACTTCGCAATCTCAGGATGATGGTAGAATCAATAGATGGAGAGTTTCGCATTGAAAGTTTCCCGATTTTTGCAATTTATGTGACCTTAAAAAAGGAGAAAGTATGGAGAAAGTAAAAGTAATGATCGTAGATGATCAGTATATAGCCAGGCAGTTATTTGAAATGTACATAAAATCCAGTGAAAAATATAAACTTGTAATGCAGGTAGATTCAGCAGCATTGGCCATAAAAGCACTGAAAGGAAATCCAGTTGATTTAATTCTGATGGACATTCTTATGTCAGATGGTTCGAATGGACTGTCAGCCGCCTGTGAGATAAAAAAATTCAGACCAGAAGTGAAGATTATTGCTGTAACATCTATGCCGGAAACATCTTGGCTTACAAGGGCAAGAGAGATTGGAATCGATAGCTTCTGGTATAAAGAAGCATCGAAAGAAACTATCCTGCAGGTAATGGACAGAACAATGAGTGGAGAATCTGTTTATCCGGATAAGGTACCACAAGTTAAGGTAGGGATGGCCACAAGTCATGAATTTACAGAACGGGAAATGGAAGTACTGCGATTGATGACCACTGGTGCTTCGAATGCTGCGATCGCTGAAAAACTGGTGATTTCGGAAAGTACTGTGAAAAATCACATCCATCGAATGTTGGAAAAGACAGGCTGTGAAAGCCGCACAGAGCTTGCAATAGAAGCAAGAATTAGTGGAATTGCAATAAAGATATAAAAATAGATCTTTTGGTTCATGTCTTTCTTTTGATTAATTGATATGATATTTAAGAGAGAGTTTTCGCTTAAAAGGGGGGACGAGAATGAGATCTACAGAAGAAAAAATCAAAAGAAAAGTTATCAGTGTGGTTATTATTGTAGCAATTCTGTCAACGATGGCCGGGTGTGGAAAAAGTCAGAGCCGCAAAGAACCAATCACATTGACTATCTGGCATGTATATGGAGGACAGACAGATTCTCCGTTAAATGATCTGATCGATGAATTTAATGGGACGGAAGGGAAAAAAGAAGGTATAAAAATCCAGGTAGGGATGGTATCTAATACAAATACGATTCATGAAGAAGTACTAAAAGCAGCGAATAAAGATCCGGGAGCGGCAAAATTACCAGATCTTTTTATCTCATATCCCAAAACAGTGCTAGCTATGAATGATTCCGGTATATTGGCAGATTATCATGATTATTTTTCAGAAAATGAGTTGAAAGATTTTATACCGGAGTTTCTTGGAGAAGGTGAAATTGACGGTCGCCTCCTCGTATTTCCGGTTGCTAAATCTACAGAAATCTTATTTGTTAACAAGACGATATTTGATCGTTTTTCAGCAGATACCGGAGCTTCTATGGAACAGCTTACTACTTGGGAAGATCTTTTTGACTTGTCAGATACCTATTATGAATGGTCAGATGCTCAGACTCCTGATGTAGAAGGTGATGGAAAGAGCATGTTTGTTCATGATTATCATTTTAATTATTTTCAAGTAGGAGTAGAGTCACTGGGGACAGATTTTTTTAATGGGGACAAAATCGTCTATGATACCAGCAAGTTTGGGCAAGTATGGGAGCCTTATGCAAGGGCGGCTATAGAAGGTGGAATCTGGTTAAATGAAGGGTATGCAACAGAGCCTCTTAGAACAGGTGAGTCCATTGTCAGTGTAGCATCTTCAGCCAGTGTATTATATTATGAAGATATTGTAACTTACTCCGATAATCGTTCTGAGCCAATTGAAATTATTGCCAGACCAGTTCCGGTCTTCAAAAATGGAGGCAAGCTTGTTATGCAAAGAGGTGCAGGAATCTGCCTTACAAAGTCTGATCCAGAAAGAGAAGAGGCAGCAGCAAAATTTGTAAAATGGCTGACTGAACCAGAAAAGAATGTTCAATTTGTTACAAGCGTGGGATATATGCCAGTGACGGAAAAGGCATTCGAATTATTACCGGAAGCAATAAATAATCTTACAAATGAAAAATATAAAAGTCTGTATCAGGCATTCATAGATACACAAAATGAATATACATTTTATTGCGCACCTCAAATAGAAAGTTATCTTGACTCGGAAATGAAATTCGAAAAAAATATCAGAATGAAATTAACATCTGCAAGAAAAAGATATATGAACAACGAGGCAGATATAGAAACATTAGTATGGGATACATTTCAGGAATTTAGTGATTCGATGGAATAATAAGATAGAGTATGGGTAAGAAATGATAAAGAAAATAAAAGAACTTGGCCAGATTATCTATCTGGCAAGAAAAAAGAATATTCCAATGCGAAAAAAACTGATGCTGTACTTATGCACCATGGTCATGGCAGGTCTTGGAATAGTGTGTCTGCTACTTGTCCTGACAAGAAATCTGTTTGGAACGCATAAACAGATACAAGATGTATTACAGATGCAGTTGGATTCCAGTACAGCACAGATGCAGGAAGATCTTGAACAATATACAGGATATGGACTTTCTCTTTCCGGACAGATCAGTCAGAATATAGATAATCAATTGAAAAATAATGCAAAGAAACTTACAGATTATAATGATGACCAGGAAGCACTGATTGAATTACAGAGACAGATATATCCGGAAATGAATACGACAATTCAAATCTGTCGTCCGAGCGGTGTATATGCAGTATTGGATGCTACAGTCAATACGAAAATATCCGGGAGTGAAAAGTCAAGAAGCGGACTTTATCTAAGATTAAAAAATGTTACCAATACTGGAAATTTAATGGCGGAGACCATTTTGTTTCGTGGCAGTCCGGATATTGCACGCGAAAAAGAACTGGAATTACATAATCGATGGAATTTGGAGTTTAATACGGATGTAATGCCGGGATATCACACATTGGTAGATGAAAAAAAACGAAAAGGAATGTCATATTTCTGGAGTGAGAAGACGTCATTGACCGGAACGTGGGAAGATGTCATGTTCTTGTGTGTCCCGATCATTGGAAATTCAGGAGACATATATGGACAATGTGGAGTGGAACTGAATTCCATGTATTTTAATCAGAATTACACAGCTGTAGACAGCAAATACGGCTCTATGGTTACGATACTTGCACCAGTCAGCGATCAGATATTGGAAGTGCAGAAAGGTATGACAGGTTCTACCGATGGAACCTGGCTTCAGTCAGTCGAAGATTTAAAAATCAATCATAAGAAATATTACAATGAATATATTTCCGGTCAAGGAGAGTTTATAGGTCTGCAGAAGGAAATACAGATTCCGGGAGAAAAAGAAGATCGGTGGGTAGTTGCAGTACTTCTTCCGAAAGATAAATGGCAAGCTTCTGTCTGGCGGAACCGAAATTATATGATGTTAGCCGGAATAGGTTTTTTAGTTGTGATGTTTTTCCTTGCAAATCATTTGTCACAGAGGTTTGTTAAGCCTATACTTCGGGGATTTTCTGACATTGTTGGAAATAAAGAACTTTTAAGAAATGAATCGGGTATTGAAGAGTTAGAAGAATTATTGCGATTCACTGGTGAACAGAAGAAAAATGAAAAGATCCATACACAGTCACTGCCACCGAATATTGAAGAATTGTTTACTAGATTTGCATTGGGAGTATGTACTTTGACAAAAACAGAGTATATAATTTTTCATTACTATATGGAAGGATACGAGATTGCACAGATTCCTGAAATTGCATTTATTAGTATGAGTACGGTAAAAAAACATAATAGAAATATCTATGAAAAATTAAAAGTTTCATCTTACAATGAACTGATGTTATATCTGGATCTGTTTGAGAGATGCGGACGGATCAGTGAGCTGGAACGATAAGATGATTACAGGATTAAGTGATGGAAACCGAGCAGAGGGCGAAAGCCTTTTGCCCGGTTTTTCTGTTGCCAAGCATACGACAAAAAGGTCCGGTGGACCTTTTTTAGTTTTAGGTAAAAAGAACTATGTTGTGATCGACATGAAGAGAAAGCTTGTATTATAAGGGAAAAATAATGGTATACCTGGTATACCATTAACGAAAACAGGCCATTAAGTAGCCGTGGGTGAATAGAAAATAATAAAAAAAACATATAAGATAAAACCAGAAAATCACATAGCTCAAAGATTTGAAAAGAAGAAAAAGGAGATGATCAAAATGAAAAAGAGAGCATTAGGAATTATTCTTTCTGTCTTATGTGTACTTTTATTATTTAGTGCGTGTGGCGGAAAAGATAAGAAAGAAAAAAAGAAATCTGATGAAGCCAAGGTGAAAGTTGAAAAAGAAGAGTCGGAAGAAAAAGAAGATGAAGAAGAGGAAGTAAAACTTTCACCAGAAGAAGGAACACCATTTACGACAGAAGCCGTACGTGATGTGACAATGGGACCGGTTACAGTACATTGTCAGTGGATTCCATTTGAAAGTCCATATATTGTAGATGATATTTTCAGTGGACGTGTAGCTGCAGCAGGTGACCGGGTATGGATACTCGTAGATGGCAAGTTAAAAGAATATCAGTATGCAAATGATGCAGTTACATTTGTAAAAGATATTCCAATTGGTGCTGGGTATTCAGAAATCACAGCAGATGAAGCAGGAAACTTATATGTTTCCAGTAAACTTAGCAATAATGCATTCTTGAGAATTAAGGACGGAAATATAGAAGAGCTGGCAAAGGACATTGGACCTGTAAAAATGCAAAGAAGTGGAAATGTTGGTATATCTGCTCTCTTTGATATAAAAAAGATTGTAGTAGCAGATGGAACAGCAACAGCACAGGATTGGATGCCGCAGGAGTACGATATTATAAGCACAGCATTGATCAGTGAGAACTATGCATATATCGGAGGACGCAGTGAGGAATTAGATGCCTATATTTTAAAAGCATATGATATGGAAGGAAATCACTTACTGACCTTCGGAGAAAAGGGAAAAGATGGTGATGATTGGCTTGCATATGTATCACAGATCATGGAAATTCCAGAAGGTTTCTTTGGAATTGATGCGAATATGCGAGATCTCTATATCTGGGGACCGGATGCAAGTGTACTTGGCTCAGTAGAAGCACCGGATCTGTTTGGAGCTAGATATGCATGGATTGCAGGTGCGGCTAAACAGGACGATGGAAGTATATTGGTTGCATTGACACAAGATCGAGATGATGATTCAGCTACTGAATTATTACTTTACAGATTGAGCGGATTTTAAATTAGAGCAAAATTAATTAGAAATATTTTATAAGGAGGAAAATTATATGAGGTATGAAATCACAGGAGGAAATTTACCAGTCGTTATTTGTTATTTACAGTCAGGAGAAGGTATGATCACAGAATCCGGAAGTATGAGCTGGATGAGCCCGAATATGAAAATGGAGACAGTCGGCGGAGGAATGAAGAAGATGCTTGGAAGAGCATTTTCAGGAGAAAATGCATTTCAGAATCGTTACAGTGCGCAGGACGGCGATGGAATGATTGCATTTGCTTCCAGCTTTCCAGGTTCTGTCAATGCATTAGAGATTGGACCAGGAAAGAGCATGATAGTTCAGAAAAAAGCATTTCTTGCAGCGGAGGAGGGCGTAGAACTTTCTGTTTACATGCAGAAAAAACTTGGAAAAGGATTGTTTGGTGGTGAAGGATTCATCATGCAGAAATTAACCGGACAAGGAACAGCATTTATTGAAATTGATGGTTACGGAGTAGAATATAATCTTGCTCCAGGACAGGAAATGATTGTTGATACAGGTTACCTGGCTGCAATGGAAGAGACTTGTACAATGGACATTGTTAAAGTCGAAGGAATGAAAAATATGTTCCTTGGTGGTGAAGGATTATTTAATACTGTAGTGAGAGGACCAGGTAAGATTATTCTTCAGACAATGCCGATCGCAAATGTTGCAGCGCTGCTCCAGCCATTTTTTGCAGACGGAAAAAAATAAATAAGTAATCTAAGAACACATAAGAGGAAAGGGTGAATTTATTATGAGAAAAAAATTGGCGGTCTTAATTGCTGTGATCACAGCCGCTATGATGCTTTTCGGATGTGGCGGAAAAGATATGTCCGGAAGTGAATATCTCGGAAAGTGGAAAGCAACAAAGGCTGAATATGCCGGAATAGAAGTTGGAGTAGATACCGTATTTGATGAATTTCATTTTACACTACAGGATAACGGAAAAGTAAAATTAAATGTAAATGGTGATGAAACAACTGGTAAATGGGATGAAACAGAGAATGGTATTTCAATAGAAGATGAGATGGAATTCCAGAAATTAGATGACAATACGTTGACCTATGAAGTCAGTGGAGTCACAGTTCATTTTGCCAGAGATTAATCAAGAAACAAAGTATGCCGAAAGCATTCTTGAATAAGGTGAAATAGGTGAAAATAAGTCAGGTGGAGCACATCTTGTGGTGGGTTCCGCCTGAGTGTGATATCAGATGCGAAAGGAGTTAAAAATATGGGACTTATTAAAGCGGCAATGGGAGCAGCAGGCGGTGTTATGGCGGATCAATGGAAAGAATTTTTCTATTGTGATGCGTTGGATCAGGATACATTGATGATCAAAGGTCAGAAACGTACAGGAGCAAGATCTTCCAATACAAAAGGAAGTGACAACATTATTAGTAACGGTTCCGGAATTGCAGTAGCAAATGGACAGTGTATGATGATTGTAGAACAGGGTAAAGTTGTGGAAGTTTGTGCAGAGCCAGGAGAGTATACATATGATACATCTTCCGAACCAAGTATTTTTGCCGGAAATTTAAGTGACAGTATTAAATCAACATTTATGACAATTGGAAAAAGATTTACATACGGTGGTGACACGGGTAAAGATCAGAGAGTCTATTATTTTAATACGAAAGAAATTACAGACAATAAATTTGGTACAGCAAATCCAGTCTGGTTCCGTGTAGTCGATCAAAAAATCAACCTGGATAAAGATGTTGAAATACGCTGTAATGGAATTTATTCCTATCGTATCACAAATCCACTTTTGTTCTATACGAATTTAGGCGGAAATGTATCAGACCGATTTGAAAGAAGTGAGATTGACACACAGCTTCGCACAGAATTTATCAATGCTCTTCAACCGGCATTTGCGAAGATAGCTGAACTGGAGATACGTCCAAGCCAGATTCCGGCACATTCTATGGAAATTGGAGATGCGATGAATGAGGTGCTGACGAAAAAATGGTCAGAACTTAGAGGAATTTCAATTGTATCTGTAGCATTTAATCCAGTTACATTGAAAGAAGAAGATGCAGAGGCAATCAAACAGGCACAGAATGCCTCGATGTATCGCGATCCGAATATGATGGCAGCTACTCTTGGAATGGCTCAGGCAGAGGCAATGAAGACTGCTGCCGGTAATCCTAATGGTGCGATGATGGGATTTATGGGTATGAACATGGCCGGAGGCGGTATGGGTTGCATGAATCTTCAAGGACTCTATAACCAGGGAGCAGCACAACAACAGATGCAGCAACAACAGATGCAGGAACAGCAGATGCGTGAACAACAGATGCAGCAACAACAGATAAAACAGCAGGAAATGGCACAGAACACACAGACGACAGAAACAGCGGCTGGCTGGACGTGCGCTTGTGGAAAAGTAAATACCGGAAAATTTTGCATAGAGTGCGGAAAACCAAAACCGGCAGCTGGCTGGACTTGTAGTTGTGGAACTGTGAATAAGGGGAAATTCTGTATGGAGTGTGGAAAACCAAAACCGGCAGGAGAATCATTATATCGCTGTGATAAATGTGGCTGGGAGCCTGAAGATCCAAAGAATCCACCAAGATTCTGTCCAGAGTGCGGAGATCCATTTGATGAGAATGACATGCAGTAAGCAGAAGGCTTTATAACTAATTAAGGAAAGGAGTTGAGAGGATGTCTGATTTAAGAGAATATAAATGCCCTGCATGTGGAGGAGCTATGGAGTTTGATAGCGGATCTCAAAAGATGAAATGTCCATTTTGCGACACAGAAGTATCTATTGAAGAATTCGAACAGGAACAGAAGAAAAATCCAGAGGAAACACGCTGGGAAGCTGGTAATGGAGCACAATGGAAAGAAGATGAAATTTCTGGCATGGCAGTTTATTCTTGTCAGTCCTGTGGCGGTGAAATTACAGCAGACAAAACAACAGGAGCTACGACATGTCCGTTCTGTGGAAATCGTGTTGTTCTAAAAGGCCAGTTTGAAGGAGAATTGAGGCCGGATTATATCATTCCGTTTAAGCTGGATAAAAAGGCTGCAAAAGCAGCTTACTATAAACATTTAGAAAAGAAATCATTTCTTCCAAAAGTATTCAGCTTTGAAAATCACATTGATGAGATTGTAGGTGTCTATGTTCCATTCTGGCTGTTCGATGTAGATGCACAGGCATATATGACATACAATGCAGAGCGGATACGAACATGGAGACAGGGAAATAAAGAACATACGGAGCATGAATATTATCATGTGGACAGAGCCGGCGGCATTGAATTTGAACATGTTCCAACAGATTGTTCAAGAAAAATGGACGATGCACTTATGGAAGCAATCGAACCATATGATTTTAAAGATGCTGTGCCATTTCAGACACCGTATCTTGCCGGATATGTGGCAGACCGATATGATGTGAATATGGAAGAATGTATGGGGCGTGCAACCAATCGGATCCGGCAAAGTGCGGAAGATGCTCTTAGAGAGACTGTAAAAGGGTATCAGACAGTTACTACTACAAATCGTCAGATTAATATTATGAGTGCGCAGTACTGGTATGCAATGTATCCTGTCTGGGTTTTAAATACGACCTGGAAAGGAGAGAAATATACATTTGCCATGAATGGACAGACGGGAAAGATGGTTGGAGATCTTCCGGCAGATCAAGGTGCTTTCTGGAAATTTGTAGGACTTAGAGGAGTGATCCTTGGAGCAATTATTTATGCTGTCATGTGGATCGTGACATTGATATAGAAGGAGGGATCAAAGATGAAAATGAGTTCTGAAAAGAAAAAAATATTCGGTGTGATTCTTTCTTTCCTTTTGGTATTTAGTATGTCTGTTCCGGTAATGGCAGAAGATGAAAACTATCCGAGATATTTGGATGACGCAGGGCTTTTGAGTAGTAGTCAGGCTCAAAAGCTTGAGAAAAAACTGGATAAAATCAGCAAAGAACATCATTGTGACGTTGTGATTGCAGTGGCCAATACTACAAACGGCCAGGATATCGAATCATTTACAGAGGATTTCTATGATTCGATGGGATATGGGCAAGGTGAGAAAAAAAGCGGAATTATGCTGATGGTCAGCATGAAAGAACGGCAGTGGAATATGTGTACGACCGGAGATGCGATCGATGCGTTTACCGATGCAGGACTTGATTATATCGGTGAAACATTTATCACTTATCTTAGTGATGAGAAGTATAACAAAGCTTTTACTACATTTGCCAGGTTAAGTGATAAATTCCTGAACCAGGCAGAGAAAGGTAAACCATATGATTCAGGACATATGCCAAAAGGAAGTGTCTCACCGTTCTGGATATTTGGAGATTTGGCGATTGGAATTTTAATTGCATTGATTTGGGGAAATGTAAAAAAAGCAAAACTTAAATCTGTGAAAAAACAGGTGGCAGCTCAGGAATATACAAAACCAGGAAGTCTCAGACTGACGATGAATTCTGATCGGTTCGTGAACAGAACCGTGACTACGCGGGTGATTCAAAATAACAATTCTAATTCTTCCGGAGGTGGCAGTTCGGTCCATAATGGATCATCAGGAACTTCTCACGGAGGAAAGAACGGAAGCTTTTAGTAAGGACGAAAGAAGGTGACAGAGTGAACGAGAGATTATATAAAAGAAAAATAAGATTGCTTATCTCTATAGTCTTAGTGCTGGTAATGGCGTTTTCTGGTTGTAATGGAAAACAAAAAAAGCAGGAAAGGAAGCGGGAAAATCGTCAGGAAAGCCAGCAGGAAAAAAAGGAAACTGTGAAAGCAGATAACAAAGATCTTTCAAAATCCGAACAGTCACTCCAAAACCTTCAGAAGAATCTAAGGAGAAGCCGCATGCCAATGGCAGCCGCATACCTTGGATATGCAGATGATAACAGTCCATTTCGGGATCAAGTCCGGACGCTGTTGAAGAATGGAAAATATGAAGAACAATATTCTTTTTTGGCAGATGTCCCAAAAGAAAATTACATTTCCTATAACGGGGAAGAAGTATATGCAATTGTTCCGCAAAGTACTCAGTATGCTATGAAGGTTGAGTCTTTTGATTGGGATGAAAATGCAAATGCAATGGTCCGGGATACATTGTACATAAGCCAAAAGGCAGCTCCTGTGATACTTAAGTGTAATCTCAGTGAGCTGAGTTACAAGGTTGTCATCACATTGACAAAAGGGACAGAGACATTTTCTTACTCCCCATCATTAAGTCTCATGGATGGGGCATTGTATGCATATAATCTGGATGGGATGGAAATCTATGATTTCACGCTTTATGATAATCTGGAGATACCAGTCTGGAATGAATGCGGAGAATGCGGAGGATGCGGTGATCCGGAAGGTTATGGTGCCCCTTTAGAGGCTGCAGGAGAAGAACCTGGACTGATCGGGCAATGGATATCAACAGAATTGAAAAATCAGTCCGGACAGAATATTACATACGGAATGTATTTTGGAGATTATCAATATTTTGAATTCCAGTATGGTCAAATGGGACATGATTTAGAATGTTGGTCGGGAACTTTTGAGGTAACAGACCAGTTCAGAAATGGAGAACTCGTTGTACATTATGTATTGTACACTCCTGATGGTATACGGGAGGGAGAGTTTTATACAATGGTAAATTATGGAGAAATGCTTGTAACAGAAGGAAGTGGAGATGCAATATTTCCATTTACAGATGCAAGTACAGAATGGTTTTATTCTTATTAAGATGATACTTCGTGTCGGGCAACGGTTAAGGGTACTCTGGAAGACAGGGTATCCTTTCTTAGTGAAAAAAACCAGTCATAAATCCTGTCCATTTACATATATTGAGAGTAAGAGGTGAGAAATCATGAAAGAAGAAGTTATTTTAACCATTTTGCCGCATCAGCTCAGGGAGGTTCTTAAGAGAGAGAATATTGATTTCCAGAGTATTCAGGAAATCAGGCTTCGGGTCGGAAAACCTTTGATTTTGCTGTACAGAGGAAATGAAGTGATTCCTGAGGCAGACGGCAGGCCGTATTACATCACAAAAGATGAAATACGGGAAATGTTAGATTACATCAGTGGATATTCACTGTACTCTTATGAACGTGAGATGAGTCAGGGATATATTACAATTGAAGGAGGGCATAGAGTGGGACTGTCAGGACAGGCTATAATGGAAAACGGAAAGGTGAAAAATTTAAAATACATTTCATCGATCAATGTGAGAATGTCACATGAAATACTTGGATGTGCAGATGGACTATTGCCTTATATTACTTTCCACAGGCGATTATATCATACACTTCTTGTCTCGCCTCCAGGTTGTGGAAAGACGACACTACTTCGGGATCTGATACGACAAATTTCAGAAGGCAATGAGTTTATTAAGGGAATGTCTGTCGGTGTTGTCGATGAACGTTCAGAGATTGCCGGCTGTTACAGAGGTGTGGCACAGAATCATCTGGGAATCCGTACAGATGTACTGGATGGGTGTCCAAAGGCTGAGGGAATGATCATGCTGATTCGTTCGATGCGTCCCGAAGTCATTGCAGTTGATGAAATTGGAGGGAGTGAAGATGTACATGCTATTGAATATGCAATGCATTGCGGCTGCCGTATGCTTGCAACAGCTCACGCAGATTCTATGGAGGAACTACAAAAGAAACCAGTATTTGATCGACTGATACGGGAAAAAAGATTTGAACGTTATGTATTACTTGGAAATGAGCCACAGATAGGAACGATTCAGGAAATTTATGATGAGAGAGGTTCGCTTCTGTATCAGGATCAGGAGGAAAAAACTGCTATATGTTAAAGTTTCTTGGAAGTCTTTTTATAGTAAGTTCTATGACCGGGATTGGAATCTGGAAAGCAGAAGAAGTGAAACACTCCTATCAGGCGTTAGGAAAAATATATCATTTGATTGGAATGATGAAAAATGAATTAAGTTATGCGGGCTCGGAATTTGGAGAAATGTTCGAATGTCTTTCGAAAAAAATGGATGCACCATATCGAAATTGGCTGCTTGGAATGAAAATACAGATGGAAAGAAGAGATGGAAAGACATTTTCTGAAATATGGGAGGATAATGTCAATGGTTTTTTGAAGGAAAGCGGACTTGGTATGGAAGCTTTAAACCATTTAAAAATGCTGGGCAGAAATCTTGGAGGAGCCGATCGGCAGATGCAGATCTGGTCCATGGAACGTTATTTGAAACAAATAGAATTACAGATGGACGAGATGAGAAAAGATATTCAAATGCGAATGAAAGTGCGAATTTGTCTAGGAGCAAGTGCAGGCATATTGATTACCATATTCTTGATATAACAAAGGAATATTTAGTTGTAAATGAAAAACCATGAGCTGCGAATGTGAATCAGGAGGTAACTATGAGTGTCAATTTAATCTTCAAAATTGCAGCAGTTGGAATTCTTGTGTCTGTTATAAGTCAGGTGCTCAAACACAGTGGGAGAGAGGAACAGGCATTTCTGACAAGCCTTGCAGGCCTGATTCTTGTATTATTTTGGATTGTACCTTACATATATGAACTTTTTGAATCGATCCAAAGATTGTTTACACTGTAAAAGAGCAGTGAGCGCGAAAAGGAAAGGCGGCATCTTACATGAGTATTTTGAAAGTAGGGGTTCTCGCAGTTGCCGGAGTTCTTCTGGCAGTTCAGTTTAAAAATGGGAAAACAGAATATAGCACTTATATAAGTGTTGTATTGGGAATTTTAATTTTTGGCGGAATTTTGGGATATCTGGAAATATTGATCCATGCATTTGATAAGTTGGAAGAGGATTTGGATTTGGATTATGCATATGTCGCAATTTTATTGAAAATGCTTGGAATTACTTATGTGTCGGAACTTGTGTCTGCAATCTGTAAAGATGCAGGATATCAGTCAGTTGCACTTCAGATTGAAATATTTGCAAGGCTTGGGATCATGGTTTTGTGTATTCCGATTCTTATGACACTTCTGGAGGTTGTACGAGGGTTTCTGGGGTAGAGCGTATGTTGATAAGAAAAATATCGGACGTGGAAAAATTCACGAAAAATTCCCGGAGATTTATGTGTCGGAGATTTGTGGGATTAGGGATGCTTTTTTTGTGCTTCTGTATGAAGTTACTTATTGGGAGAAATGTTTATGCATCACAGCTGCAATCAGGTATAAACGATGAAACAGCACTGACTTCAAGTGTTGTCTGGCAGTTTGCAGATCAGTACGACTACGGCGAAATTGATGAGACATTAAAAGAACTTTTTCCCAAGGAAAGGCTGGATTTTAAAGAAATACTTATAGGAGTTCTGTCCGGTGATATTACATTTTCAGCTCAATTATTGAAGCAGCTTGTTAAAGAACAGTTCTCCTATGCATTTGCGAGCAGCAGGCAGAACCTGATACATATTCTCATGCTGGCGATTATGACGGCAGTATTTACGAATTTTGCCCGGGCATTTGGAAATGGTCAGGCAGCAGACACGGGCTTTTACGTGATGTATCTTCTGATTGTGGCACTTTGCCTGAATTCCTGCCAGATCATCATGGACTGGGTGGAGGCAGGAATCAGTAATCTGATACAGTTCATGACAGTATTTGGTCCTATTTATTTTCCGGCGGTAGCAGTCGCAAAAGGGAGTGTGACTGCAATTTCTTTTTACAGCCTGACGCTTTTTCTTGTATATCTGGTAGAGATGTTTCTGGAGTATGTGGTGCTCCCGGCAATTCATATTTATATTTTAGTAAGTATGCTGAATTATTTGACGAAGGAATCGTATCTGAGCAAACTGGCAGAGTTGATAAAGACTGTACTTGTGTGGATTATGAAGACAATTCTGGCGGGTGTAGTGGGGCTGAATCTGGTGCAGAGCCTTTTAAGTCCTGCTATGGATACAGTCAAGAGAAGTGCGTTGACGAGGGGCACTGAGGCAATACCTGGGATCGGAGATGCAATTGGCGGTGTGACAGAGGTGATTTTTGCTTCGGCAGTGCTTGTGAAAAATGGAATAGGTGTAGTGGGAGCAATTATCTGTTTTGCTCTTTGCCTGATGCCGATTGTACAGATAGGGGCAATCGCACTTCTTTATAAACTGGCGGCAGCTCTGATGCAGCCGGTATCAGATGTCCGGATTATTGGATGTATGGAAACTGTAGGAGAAGGTATGAGGCTTTTGATCCGGGCAGTGTTTACAGTAGGAATGTTGTTCCTTATTACAATTATACTGGTGGCGGCATCTACTGGGACAACATAAAAGCTTTACAGCAAAATGAAACTGTGAAAAGACATAAGACAGAAACAGGAAGGAGAAACAAGTGGTTCAGGAATGTTATGACTGGGTGTGGAAACTGGCTGGATATCTGATTTTTATGACGGCAGTATTACAGCTTGTCCCAGGAGAGAAAGACCGCAAGTACATTCATTTTTTTACAGGACTGGTGCTGATCATTCTGATAGCATCGCCTGTGATAAAATTCTTTACTTCAGATGATCTATTTGTTCAATTTCAGAATCAGTATGATGCAATGGAGACACAGGTAGAGGAGATGTTAAAGAATACCTCCGGATTGGAATCTGTGATGAAATCTCAAGATAATAGAAACGCAGAAGATGAGCTAAGTGAAAACGTGGAAGGGGGAGAGCCCGGTGGAATCCAGGTGGAGGAGATCCGAATCGGACACGGCAGTGAAAATCCGTAAGGTGTTTGAACATTTAAAGCATGGAAAGGTAAAAAAAGACCAGCTTCTTATCGTGTTTTTGGTGGGAATTCTTTTACTCGTGATTTCAATTCCTGCCGGAACTAAGAAAGACAGCAATACTGGAACTAAGAAAACACTGGCCAATTCGTCAAAAAGCAGTGTCGGAACAACAAAGCAGAGTGAGTATACAGCTTATATGGAAGAACGACTGGAACGGATTCTCTCCCAGATTGACGGGGCGGGACAGGTGCAGGTGATGATTACCTGGAAGTCTGATGGTGAAAAGGTGGTTGAAAAGGACAGAAAGTCCAATGAGGAAAATGTGTCCGAGCAGGACAGTCAGGGAGGCAGCAGGACAACGAGCAGTCATGACACGCAGGAGACGACAGTCTATAATAGTGGAAGCAGTACTTCCGGTGTACAGGAGCCTTATGTCAGCAAGGAGCTTTCCCCTCAAGCACAAGGTGTGATTGTGATTGCGCCGGGCGGAGACGATGCAGTAGTCGTAAAAAATATTACTGAAGCTGTGCAGGCATTATTTGAGATAGACACGCATAAGATTAGAATAATGAAAGGCGGGAGGGTGAAGTAAGTGAAGCGAATCTTAAAAAAGAATCAATTGATCATTGCGGCTCTTGCAGTGATGATCGCAGCAGCAGGATATCTGAATTATTCCGGAAGATTATTACCGGGATCTCAGAATACGAAGGAGGCAGGCAGTGACCTTGCGAATAAAGAACTTCTGGATATTTCTGATGAAGATGTTGCCAGTGCTTCCGGGGATATCAAAAGCCAGGACGGCGATGAAGGCGAAGTAGATGGCAATCCAGGCGAAGCGGTCTTAACTTCAGGGGATGCTCAGGCAGTGGCTGCACAGGCGAAGGTCACAAGAGAACAGGTGCGTGCCAAGAACAAGGAGACGCTTCAGAGCATCATTGACAGTGACTCTTTAAGTGATGCCCAGAAGCAGGACGCTGTGGCGCAGATGGTAGCCATGACAGAGATCGCAGAAAAAGAAACGGCAGCAGAGACAATGCTGGCGTCAAAAGGCTTTCTTGATTCTGTAGTCAGTATTTCAGAGGACTCTGCAGACGTTGTTGTCAATGCATCAGAACTGACGGAAGCAAACCGGGCTCAGATTGAAGACATTGTAACAAGGAAAACAGGCGTGGCAGCGCAGAATATTGTAATCACTCCAGTATATGCAGAAGGAAAATAATCGATTTACGCAGACTTGTTACTTTGCGATAAGGCGGCTATCTACAGCCGCCAAATTTTCGTTGAGGAAAATGTCTCCTTATGCTATAATGTATGTCGCTGATTGAAACATGAGATAAGCCCACATTTGTTCATAACTTTAATAAATGTAAAAAATATGATGTAGATATGAAGTGTGAAGATGGGACAGTTTAGATAGGAGAATTCAAATATATGTCAAAGATAAAGGACGATGTTAAGAAACAGATTGAGAAAAGACGAACATTTGCGATCATTTCCCATCCGGATGCCGGTAAGACGACTCTGACTGAGAAGTTTCTGCTATATGGAGGGGCAATCAATCAGGCGGGAAGTGTAAAGGGAAAAGCAACATCAAAACATGCAGTTTCTGACTGGATGGAAATTGAGAAAGAAAGAGGTATTTCAGTTACTTCTTCTGTATTGCAGTTCAATTATGGAGGATATTGTATCAACATTCTGGACACACCGGGACATCAGGACTTCTCAGAGGATACATACCGTACTCTGATGGCAGCAGATTCTGCGGTCATGGTCATTGATGCATCCAAGGGTGTTGAGGCACAGACAAGAAAGCTGTTCAAAGTATGTACGATGCGCCATATTCCGATTTTTACATTTATCAATAAGATGGACCGTGAGGCGATGGATACATTTGAACTATTAGATGATATTGAAAATGAACTGGGAATCGCGACCTGCCCGGTCAACTGGCCGATCGGTTCCGGTAAGGAGTTCCGCGGTGTCTATGACCGTGCTACAAAGAGTGTGGAATTATTCTCAGATACAAGAAAGGGTACGACACAGGGAGAAGTGCAGATTGTGCCAATCGACGATCCTTCCCTGAATGGACTCATCAGTGAAGAGCAGAAAGCAAAGCTGGAGGAAGAGATTGAACTTCAGGATGGAGCCGGAGCAGAACTGGATCAGGAGATGGTAAGTAAAGGAGAACTTTCACCGGTATTCTTCGGATCTGCTCTGACGAACTTTGGAGTAGAGACATTCTTGAAGCATTTCCTTAAGATGACTACATCACCGCTTCCAAGAAAGTCTGATAAAGGTGAGATCGACCCGATGGAAGAAGGCGATTTTTCTGCATTTGTATTTAAGATTCAGGCAAATATGAATAAAGCACACCGTGACCGTATCGCATTTATGCGTATCTGTTCCGGAGAATTCGAGGCAGGTATGGATGTATTCCATATGCAGGGAGGCAAGAAAGTACGACTTTCCCAGCCACAGCAGATGATGGCCAGTGAGCGCCACATGGTGGATAAAGCTTACGGTGGAGATATTATCGGTGTCTTTGATCCGGGAATTTTCTCAATCGGAGATACATTGACAACCTCCTCTGACAAGTTCAGTTATGAAGGAATCCCGACTTTTGCACCGGAACATTTTGCAAGAGTGCGTCAGGTCGATACGATGAAACGTAAACAGTTCATCAAAGGAATTAATCAGATTGCGCAGGAAGGTGCAATCCAGATATTCCAGGAGTTTAATACAGGTATGGAAGAGATCATTGTAGGAGTTGTAGGAGTTTTGCAGTTTGATGTTTTAAAATATCGTCTGGAGAATGAATATAACGTAGATATCAGACTGGAGAATCTGCCATATGAGTATATTCGCTGGATTGATAATCCGCAGGACTTCGATCTTGCAAAACTTTCAGGTACTTCTGATATGAAGAAAGTGAAGGATTTAAAAGACCGTCCGCTTCTTCTTTTTGTCAATGAGTGGAGTATCCGCATGACCCAGGAGCGTAACGATGGACTGGTTCTGACTGAATTTGCCCGATAAGGTTTGTAAATATTTACCGTGAACCTTTGCAAATGTATGCGAATGTGGTAAAATGCTTAAAAAGGACGTATAGAAAAACCGAAAGGATTGGTAGATATGAGTAAAGAAGAAAAGAAAACTTATACAATAAAGTCAGATGAGAATCTGGGCGAAGTAAAGATTGCCGATGAAGTTGTAGCAATTATCGCAGGACTTGCAGCTATGGAAGTAGAAGGTGTTTCTTCTATGGCAGGGAATGCGACAAGAGAGCTGATCGCAAAGCTTGGAATGAAATCTTTATCCAAAGGTGTAAAAGTAGATGTCCTGGACGGCATCGTGACTGTGACACTGGCTCTTAATATGAGCTATGGATACAGTATTAAAGATATTACAGCAAAAGTGCAGGAGAAGGTAAAAGCTGCAATTGAAAATATGACAGGACTTGAGGTTGCGGACGTGAATATCCGTGTAGCCGGAGTTGATGTGCCGGAGGAAGCATAAGTGAAGAGAACAGAGATGAGGGAACACATTTTCAGAATGGTGTTCAGTTATGAATTTAACAGTGATCAGGAGATGCCGCAGCAGATGCAGCTTTATTTTGAACAGCTTGACCAGGAACCAAAAGAGGAAGACATGGCATATATCAGAGACAAGGCTCTGAACGTCATCTTGAAATCTGAAGAGATTGATGAGATGCTCAATGAACATGTGACAGGCTGGAAGACAAGCCGTATGAACAAGGTGGATCTAAGTATCTTAAGACTTGCGGTCTATGAGATGAAATATGACGAGGACGTACCGGTAGGAGTTGCAATCAACGAAGCGGTAGAACTCGCAAAAAAATACAGTGGTGATGAAGGCCCGGCATTTATCAATGGTGTGCTGGCCCGGCTGTCATAAATAACAGACTGATATACGCCTGACGGGGGATTGAGTAGAACATTACATGTTGCCCCGCAGGCGAATCATGAATATAGAGGTGTGTAATGACACGGAATGTATATACGGTAGGCCAGGTGAATGCTTACATCAAGAACATGTTTACACAGGATTACATGTTGAACCGTATCTATGTGAAGGGCGAGGTATCTAATTGTAAATACCATACTTCAGGACATATATATTTTTCACTGAAAGATGAGTCTGGAACGATTGCCTGCGTAATGTTTGCCGGGCAGCGCGGCGGGCTCTCTTTTCGTATGTGTGAGGGACAGCAGATCGTAGTGCTCGGACAGGTCAATGTCTATGAAAGAGGAGGTTCTTATCAGTTATATGCAAGAGAGATCCGTTTGGACGGAGAAGGTGTTCTTTATGAGCGTTTTCAGGCTCTTAAGCGTGAGTTGGAAGAGATGGGAATGTTTGCTTCGCAATATAAGATGCCGATTCCTGCATATGCACGAAGAATCGGTGTTGTGACAGCACCGACCGGAGCTGCAATCCGGGATATTATGAACATTTCCAGACGAAGGAATCCTTTTGTACAACTTATTTTGTACCCAGCACTTGTGCAAGGAGAAGGCGCGAAAGAGAGCATTGTAAAAGGTATACGTATGTTGGATCAGGATGACATAGATGTGATCATTGTCGGACGAGGCGGCGGATCCATTGAAGATTTATGGGCGTTCAACGAAGAAGAAGTTGCAAGAGCAATTTTTTACTGCCGGACACCGGTGATTTCTGCGGTAGGGCATGAGACGGATACGACTATTGCAGATTATGTGGCAGATCTTCGAGCACCGACTCCTTCTGCAGCAGCAGAACTGGCAGTGTATGATTACTGGAAGACACAGGAACAGGTGGATGTAAGAAGAAGTCAGTTACAGGGCTATCTGCGAAGAAAAATGGAGGTATCTAGACTTCGAATCGAGAAGTATGAGACGAAGTTAAAGTATCTGCACCCTGAACATAAGCTTCAAGAAGATAGGCAGAGACTGGCGGATACAGAAGAAAAGCTGCATATGTTGCTGCATCGCAAAGTAGAGCAGTACAGACACCGGTTTGCAGTTTATATGGAACAGATGAAAGGATTATCCCCACTTCAGAAACTGAATCAGGGATATGCATATATTGAAGATGTGGACAAAAAAGCAGTCCGAAGTATCGAACAGGTCAGATGTGGTGATCATCTGTCGGCATATGTGACAGATGGATCCATTCAGATGATAGTAGAGAGTGTAAAGGAGGAGCGCCATGGCTAAGGAAGAAAAAACACTGGATGAGATGTTTCAGGAACTGGATAAACTGATCCAGGCTATGGAGGAGCCGGAAGTATCTCTGGAAGATTCTTTTCAGATGTATCATCAAGGCATTGATATGTTAAAGGCATGCAATGATAAGATGGATAAAATCGAAAAGCAGATGCTTGTATTGGATAGTGAAGGAGAGACACATGAGTTTGAATCTTGATTTTAAAGTACAAAAAGAGCAGAAAGTCAGGGAGATTGAAGATTCTCTGCAGAATTACCTGCCAAAGCAAAAGGGATACCAGAAAATTATTATGGAAGCTATGGGATATAGTCTTCTGGCCGGAGGAAAGAGACTTCGTCCGATGTTGATGAAGGAGACTTATACTTTGTTCGGCGGTCACTCAAAAGTAATTGAGCCATTTATGGCAGCGATTGAGATGGTTCATACATATTCTCTTGTACATGATGACCTTCCGGCAATGGATAATGATGAATATCGAAGAGGGCGTAAGACGACGCATGTTGTATACGGAGAAGACATGGCGATTCTGGCGGGAGACGCTTTGTTGAATTACGCATTTGAGACAGCAGTCAAAGCATTTGTTCTGGAACCGGAAGATAGTCTGACAATCGGAAATGCAATCCGCGTACTTGGTGAGAAAGCCGGAATTTACGGAATGCTTGGAGGTCAGGTCATCGATGTAAAAGAGACCGGGCATGCTGTTTCAAAAGATGTGTTAGATACGATCTACGAATTAAAGACCGGAGCACTTATCGAAGCTGCTATGATGATCGGAGCAATTCTTGGTGGAGCAAGCCAGGAAGAGGTAAAGACGGTAGAGCGTATTGCAAGCCTTGTTGGACTGGCATTCCAGGTGCAAGATGATATTCTCGATGTGATAAGCACCCAGGAAGAACTTGGCAAACCGATACATAGTGATGAAAAGAATGAGAAGACTACTTATGTAACATTACTTGGCATTGACGATGCAAAGAAAGTGGTCGAAGAAAAATCGGAAGAGGCGATCAGCCTGCTTCAGACACTTCCGAATGAGAATCCATATCTGGAAGAATTGCTTATAGAGCTGATTCACAGGAAAAAATAGAGGGGGACCAGTATGCTGGAACGAATACAAAAGGAAAATGACATAAAAAAACTAAACAGCGAGGAATTGGAGTGCCTTGCAGGAGAGATCCGTGAATTCCTTGTAGAGAAGGTCAGCAAGACAGGAGGACATCTGGCTTCCAATCTTGGCGTTGTAGAGCTTACGATGGCATTGCATCTGATCTGTGATCTGCCAAAGGATAAGATTATCTGGGACGTTGGACACCAGTCCTATACACATAAATTACTGACCGGACGAAAAAAAGGATTTGAAGATTTAAGAAGTTACGGCGGTATGAGCGGATTCCCGAAGAGAAAAGAAAGCCAGTGTGATGCATTTGATACAGGACACAGCTCTACTTCGATTTCTGCAGGACTTGGTTATGTGAGAGCAAGAGATTTAAAACATGAAGATTATACCGTTATCTCTGTGATCGGCGATGGTTCTCTGACCGGAGGTATGGCATATGAGGCGCTGAACAATGCATCGAATCTGAAGACGAATTTTATTGTGGTACTCAATGACAATCATATGTCCATTTCAGAAAATGTAGGCGGAATGTCCAGATATCTGACAAATCTCCGGACGGCAGATATCTATACCGGACTGAAAAAAGGTGTGACAAATGCTTTGCAGCAGGTGCCGGTCATGGGAGACCGTATGATTGAGCATATCCGGAAGACGAAGAGCAGTATCAAGCAGCTTGTGGTACCAGGCATGTTCTTTGAGGACATGGGAATTACTTATCTGGGACCGATTCCGGGACACAATTTACCAATGCTCTGCAAAGCTCTTAAGGAAGCGAAGAAAGTGGAAGGTCCGGTACTCCTTCATGTTATGACGACAAAAGGAAAGGGCTATGAACCTGCAGAGACAGCACCGGATAAATTTCACGGGATCGGACCTTTTGACATAGAAAGCGGTAAGGTACTTGCAAAAAAAGACGGAGATACTTATACAGATGTGTTTGGTAAAGTGCTTTGTGACGAGGCATCCAGAAATCCAGATATTGTGGCAATCACAGCTGCCATGGCAGATGGAACCGGGCTTGCCAGATTTAAGAAGCATTATCCGAATCGTTTTTTTGATGTTGGAATTGCGGAAGAACACGGTGTAACATTTGCTGCGGGACTGGCAGCAGGAGGATTAAAGCCTGTATTTGCAGTTTACTCTTCATTTTTGCAGAGAGGATATGATCAGTTAATCCACGATGTGGCACTGCAGAATCTGCCGGTGGTATTCGGGGTAGATCGTGCGGGTCTTGTCGGAAGCGATGGAGAGACTCATCAGGGAATATTTGATCTGTCATTTTTATCCAATATTCCCAATATGACCGTTATGTCGCCGAAGAATAAATGGGAATTAGCCGATATGTTACGGTTTGCGCTTCAGATGAATTCGCCAGTGGCAATCCGCTATCCGAGAGGAAAGGCTTACGACGGATATGAAGGATGCCGGGAAAGGATCAGTTACGGAAAGAGCGAATGGATCTTTGAAGGAAAAGAAATTGCAATTTTAAGCGTCGGTCATATGTTCGAGGAGGCTGTGAAGACAAGAGATAAACTGATCGAACAAGGATATGAGCCGACACTTATCAATATGCGTTTCATTAAACCAATCGATGAAGCAATGATAGAAAAAGTCTGTCAGACACACAAACTGATTGCAGTGATTGAAGAAAATGTCCAGACTGGAGCATGCGGAGAGCGTGTATCAGAATACGTGATGCGAAAAATGCTTCCGTCACACGTCCTGACACTGGCACTCCCGGATGATTACATTGAACATGGAAGTGTTGATGTGCTCCGTAAGATGACAGGAATTGACAGTGAGAGTATGTCTGAAAAAATTATAGAGACGTATAAGGAGTTATAGAAGATGAAAGAACGTTTGGATGTGTTGCTGGTGAAGAGAAATCTTGCCGCGTCCAGAGAAAAAGCAAAAGCCATTATCATGTCTGGAAATGTTTATGTGGACAACCAGAAAGAAGATAAACCAGGAACAACATTCCCAGAAGAATCTAAGATTGAAGTGCGTGGCCATACACTGCCTTATGTCAGCCGCGGCGGATTTAAGTTAGAAAAAGCAATGAAAGAATTTCAGGTATCTGTAGAAGGAAAAGTTTGCACAGATGTAGGTTCTTCTACAGGTGGATTTACAGATTGTATGTTGCAAAATGGCGCGGTCAAGGTGTTTGCCATTGATGTAGGTCATGGACAATTAGACTGGAAACTTCGCCAGGACGAGCGTGTAGTTTGCATGGAGAAGACGAATATCCGTTATGTGACACCGGAAGATATCGGTGAGCCGGTTGATTTTTCATCAATTGATGTATCCTTTATTTCCCTGACAAAAGTGCTGATGCCGATTCGTGATTATCTGACAGACAAAGGACAGATTGTAGCACTGATTAAACCACAGTTTGAAGCGGGAAGAGAGAAAGTCGGTAAAAAAGGAGTTGTGCGCGAAAAGAGTACACATATTGAAGTTGTGACCATGATCTTGGACTATGCGTCTACCCATGGATTTCATGTGCTGGATCTTACATTTTCACCAATCAAAGGACCGGAAGGAAATATTGAATATCTTGTCCAGTTAGAAAAATGTGAAGAGCCGGGCGATATAAATGAAAAAATTCAGATTGAAAAAATTGTAGATGAGGCATTTGGAAACCTCGCAAAAAAGGAATAAAGATATGGCAGAGAGAGTGTTGATTGTAACAAATGATGGCAAAGATGCAGACTATGCAATAACGAATCAGGTCAAAGAGTATCTGACACAGGCAGGAAAGATATGTCTGCAGTGTCCAAAAGATGAGAATAATGCCATTGTTTCCGAGCAGATACCACCGGATCTTGATTATGCGATCGTTATTGGGGGTGACGGAAGTTTTATTGAGGTGGCGCGTGCTCTGCGTGGCAGAGATGTCCCGATTCTGGGAGTCAATATGGGAACATTAGGATATCTGACAGAAGTAGAGTTAACGAATATTGAGGGAGCTCTGGAACGTGTTGTGAAAGGCAGATATACGGTAGAAAAACGTATGATGTTAGAAGGCAGTTTTGACGGAGAGCGAATGGATCTGGCTTTGAATGATATTGTAGTTGCAAGAAAAGGGGCTGTTCGAGTCATTCATTTTCGACTTTTTGTAAATGGAGAATTGTTGAACTCCTATGAAGCAGATGGAGTGATCATATCTACCCCGACAGGATCTACGGCGTATAACCTTGCAGCGGGAGGTCCGATCGTAGAGCCGACGGCATCCATGATCGTGATCACACCAATCTGTCCGCATGCGTTAAATACAAGCAGTATTGTATTGTCAGCAGAAGATGAGATTGTGATACAGATCGGAGAAGGAAAACATGGAATCCCAGATGAGGCATACGTGGCATTTGACGGTGTGGATGAAGTGGAGCTGACTTCCGGTGATATGGTAGAGATCCGCAAGGCAGAAGCCCAGACAAGAATTATAAAATTGAACCAGGATAGTTTTCTGGAAACGCTTCGAAGGAAGATGAAAGGAAATTAGAGATATGAAAGTAAACAGACATGCTAAGATCATTGAACTGATTGGCAAATATCATATTGAGACCCAGGAGGAATTGGCAGATTATCTGAACCGGGAAGGATTTAAAGTGACTCAGGCAACGGTGTCCCGAGATATCCGGGATCTGAAACTTACCAAGATTCCAGCTGAGAACGGCAAACAGAAATATGCGCTGCATCAGGAAAGTGGCAATGGCATGAGTGAAAAATATATCCGTGTTTTAAGAGACGGATATGTGTCGATGGATATGGCACAGAATATTCTGGTCATCAAGACGGTGGCTGGAATGGCGATGGCTGTATGCCTGGCTATTGATGCTATGAACTGGAGCGAGGTCGTGGGAAGTATTGCCGGAGACGACACAATTATGTGTGCAATCCGCACGACAGAGGATACTCCGAGGGTGATGGATAAGATTCGTAAAATTGTTCGGCAGGAGGAATAGATGTTACAGAGTTTACACGTAAAGAATCTGGCATTGATTGATGAGATAGAAGTAGAATTTACAGAAGGGTTAAATATTCTGACCGGTGAGACGGGAGCAGGAAAATCTATTATTTTGGGTTCTGTAAATCTGGCACTGGGTGGAAGATACACAAAAGATCTGATCCGTCAGGGGGAGAATTATGCACTGGTGGAGCTGGTCTTTACTGTGACGGAAAAAAGTCGTCTGAAAGCTTTGGAGAAACTTTGTATTTATCCGGAGGATGGCCTTTTGATCTTGAGCCGGAAATTAATGGATGGCAGAAGTGTAAGCCGGATCAACGGTGAGACTGTAACAATTGCCGTTTTAAAGGAAGTAGCTGCTATTCTGATCGATATTCACGGGCAGCATGAACATCAGTCTCTGTTATATAAAAAGAACCATCTCGGGTTTGTTGATGCATTTGCGTGGGATTATCTTGCAGATATAAAAAAACAGGCAGCTTCGGCTTATCAGGAATATCGTACATGTAAAAAGACTTTGGATGAGGCTGATATGGACGAATCAAGCCGTGCAAAAGAATTGGATTTCTTAAAATTTGAAGTATCTGAGATTGAAGATGCCATGTTAAAAGAAGGAGAAGATGAAGAACTGGAGACAACCTTCAAACGCATGGAAAATGGACGAAAGATTGCTGAGAGTACTGCGGCTTCGTATGCTTATACGAGTGGGGAAGCTGGAAGTGCGAGCGAATGCCTGAGTCGCGCGATCCGGGAGCTGGCACCAGTCAGTAATCTTGATGAGACGGCAGGAAATCTGTACAGCCAGCTGATGGAGATAGACAGTCTGTTAAATGATTTTAATCATGATCTTTCCGATTATCAGGATAGTCTGGAGTTCTCAGAAGAAGATTATATGACAATTACTGAGCGCCTTAATGAGATCAACCGTTTGAAGACGAAATATGGCACGGATATTGCAGGGATTCTGGATTATGGAATAAAACAACAGAAAAAGATACAGAAGCTAGAAGATTATGAGAATTATATTGCGGATTTAAAGCGAGATCTGGAACAAAAAGAGCAGAAGCTTGAGAAAGTGACAAAGAAGTTGACGAAGATCCGAAAAGAGCAGGCGCAGATTATGGAACAGGCGATTACAGAAGGTCTTGCAGATCTGAATTTTGAAGATGTGAAATTTTCTATTGCATTTGAAAAGTCTGGTTCTTATTCTGCAAATGGTTCTGATGACGTAGAGTTTATGATTTCTTTGAATCCCGGACAGCCGGTGCGTCCGCTTGTGGAAGTAGCGTCCGGTGGAGAACTGTCCAGAATTATGCTTGTGATCAAAAGTGTTATGGCTGACAGGGATGAGATTCCGACGCTGATTTTTGATGAGATCGATGTGGGGATAAGTGGAAGAACAGCACAGAAAGTGTCTGAGAAGATGGCGTTGATCGGCAGAAAGCATCAGGTCATCTGTATCACACATCTGGCACAGATTGCGGCCATGGCAGATCATCATTTTATGATCGAAAAAAATGTGTCAGATGGTCAGACAAAGACATCTATCAGGGAACTTAAGGCGGAAGAATCTACCGATGAACTGGCGAGAATTCTTGGCGGTGCTAAGATTACGGACACGGTCAGACAGAATGCAAAAGAAATGCAGGAACTGGCAGCGCAGATCAAAAAATAAAAGAATTGAAATTCAAATAATACACATACTAAGACAGGTGTTCTGATTGAGGGACACTTGTCTTTATTTATATCAGATGTGAGATGCTTTCCGTCGTTGTAGATGGCAAGCAAAAAATCAGTATCAGTGGCAGAAAGTCCATACTCATCTGATATAGCCTCCGGCAGGATGCTGATTGAGATTTTTTTGAAAAAAACATGGGAGGATCAGAGTGTATGAAAAAGTATTGGTATCGGCGGATTTTAATTATGGCATTGGTGTTTTTTGTATCGGTAGGTGGAAGCTATCTTTTGATCGAGCAGAAAAAAGATGCCATGAGGCGAGAGGTGAGCGCTCAGACCTCTGAAGAAGACCTGGTAATTCCAGGTGGCATGCCGGTAGGGATTTATATGAAAACAAAAGGTGTTATGGTATTGGATACACAGAAAATCAAAGGGGAAGACGGTGCAGAATATGAACCGGCGCTTCATATTGTAAAAGCCGGAGATTACATCACTGGATTTAACGGCAAAGATATCAATACTAAAAATGAACTGGTCGAAGCAGTAAGTTCCTTCTCGGAACAAAAAGCAAAATTAGATATTTGCAGGAAGGGGGAGACGATTCATGTAAAAATGGATATGATCCAGTGTGAAGATGGGACGAAAAAACTCGGAATCTGGGTGCGGGATAATGCACAAGGACTTGGGACCATTACTTATCTGGACTCGGACAGTCATTTTGGCGCGCTGGGACATGGAATCCATGATATCGATACAGGGGAGCTTCTTAATATTTCCGATGGAACACTATATCTGACAAGTGTTAAGGAAATCCAAAAAGGTGTGAATGGGACACCTGGTGGTATGGAAGGAATCATTGTTTATAATAATTATAACGTGCTTGGAAAAATAAAGAAGAATACAGAGGCAGGAATTTTTGGAACTATTGACCGGGTTGATGTCCTGTTCGCAAATCAGACTCCGGTACAACTGGCAAAAAAAGAAGAGGTAGAAGAAGGGCCTGCTATCATTCGCTGTGCTGTGGATGGAGAAATAAAAGAATATGATATTTTAATCACACAAGTCAATCTGTGGTCGGGCGAAGTAAATAAAAGCATGACAATCGAAGTGACAGATCCGTCGCTTTTGGATGAGACGGGCGGGATCATCCAGGGAATGAGCGGCAGTCCAATCCTCCAGAACGGAAAACTAATCGGCGCAGTAACTCACGTTTTTGTCAACAATCCGACAAAAGGTTATGGCATTTTTGCAGAATCTATGATAAATGAGTCGGAATAAAAAATACCGTGTCGAGAAGTGATAGAACTTTCCGACAGCAATTTCTTGATTCGAAAAAAGGAGAAAATTATAATAAAATCCAACGAGAAATAAAATCGAGGAGGATTTTGGAATATGGGAGAAATAGCTGTTGCAATCGCAGACGATAATGAGAGAATTCTGGATCTGCTTGGCGAAATGATTGAAAATAACAAAGAGATGAAGCTGGTTGGGAAAGCCAATAATGGAGAAGATGTATATACACTGATTAAGGAAAAACAGCCAGATGTTGTACTATTAGATCTGATTATGCCGAAAATGGACGGATTAAGTGTTATGGATACCGTGAATCGGGATCATGATATCAGAAAACATCCAAGTTTTATTATTATCACTGCAGTGGGACAGGAGCGGATTACAGAAGATGCATTTCGCAAAGGTGCTTCTTACTATATTCTGAAACCGTTCAGTAATCAGATGGTGCTGGACAAGATCCGTGAAGCTGGAAAATATCATGTGCCGGAAGCAAAATCATTTGCACCGGTTGGAAATGCAGAAGCTTCGGAGCCGAAGATAAATCTGGAAAATCGTGTAACGGATATGATACATGAGATAGGGATTCCAGCGCATATCAAAGGATATCATTATCTGAGAGATGCGATTCTTATGGCAATTGAAGATATGGATGTATTAAATGCAGTGACAAAAGTATTATATCCGACTGTTGCAAAGATGCATCAGACGACGGCAAGCCGTGTGGAACGTGCAATCCGTCACGCAATTGAAGTGGCGTGGAGCAGAGGAAAATTAGATACTCTGGACGAGCTGTTTGGATATACTGTGAATGGTGGAAAAGGGAGACCGACCAATTCTGAATTCATCGCACTTATCGCAGATACGATACGTTTAGAATATAAACATGGATAAAAGGCTTTTCTTCTGAAAAAAAATACTGTATAATGATTCATATATCGTGGAATCGGGAGGAAATCACTATGAAAAAAATACTCTTTGCCACTTCAGAAGCAGTGCCATTTATTAAGACCGGAGGTCTGGCAGATGTGGCAGGTTCTTTACCGAAATTCTTTGATAAAGAAAAATATGATGTAAGAGTCATGCTTCCAAAGTATATGTGTATGAAAGAATCCTGGAAGGAAAAGCTTCAGTATAAGACGCATTTTTATATGGATCTTGGTTGGCGGACACAGTATGTCGGGGTTCTGGAGACAGAGTATGAAGGAGTCACCTTTTATTTTATCGATAATGAATTTTATTTTAATGGTTTTGCACCATATGGAGAGATGTATACAGATGTTGAGAAGTTTTCATTTTTCTCAAAGGCAGTATTGAGTGCTCTTCCGGTCATTGATTTCAGACCGGACATCATTCACTGCCATGACTGGCAGACGGGACTGATCCCGATATTTCTGGATAATTTTCGGTATTCCAATGAATATTACCGCGGAATCAAGACTGTGATGACGATACATAATCTGAAGTTCCAGGGGATGTGGGATGCAAAAAAAGTGCGTGACATTACCGGACTTCCGGAGTATTATTTTGTACCGGACAAGCTGACATCTTATGATGATGCCAATATGTTAAAGGGCGGTATCGTCTATGCAGATAAAGTGACAACTGTCAGCAACTCCTATGCAGAGGAAATTAAGACTCCGTTTTACGGAGAAAAGCTGGAAGGACTGATGCAGGCCAGGTCGGCAAGCCTTTCCGGTATTGTGAATGGAATCGACTATGATGTATATAATCCGCAGATAGACAAGGATATTTACAGGAATTACAGTGTAGAGAATTTCCGGAAAGAGAAGATTAAGAATAAAATTGAACTTCAAAAAGAGCTTGGACTTGCACAGAACCATAAGGAGCTGATGATTGGTATCGTATCCAGACTAACAGATCAGAAGGGATTTGATTTGATCGCCTGTGTGATGGATGAACTGTGTCAGGATGCAATTCAGATTGTTGCGCTTGGAACAGGTGAGGAGCAGTATGAGAATATGTTCCGCCACTATGCATGGAAATATCCGGATAAAGTATCTGCGAATATTTATTATTCAGAGGCAATGTCTCACAAGGTCTATGCGGCATGTGATGCATTTCTGATGCCGTCACTGTTTGAGCCTTGTGGTCTGAGTCAGCTTATAAGCCTTAGATATGGAACGGTTCCGATTGTCAGAGAGACTGGAGGACTTAAGGATACGGTAGAGCCATATAATGAATATGAGAAGACTGGAACAGGATTCAGCTTTGCAAATTATAATGCACATGAGATGATGGCAACTGTGCGTTATGCAGAAAAAATATATTACGACAAGAAGAGAGACTGGAATAAGATTGTAGAACGGGGAATGAGTAAGGATTTTTCATGGAAGAGTTCTGCAAAACAGTATGAGGAATTATACGATGACATGTAAGATAAGAGACATTCTAAAAGATCAGACACCACAGGTTTCATTTGAAATCTTTCCACCGAAGACAGATGCAGGATATGACAGTGTGCTTTCCGCTGCTGAGAAGATTGCGGCATTAAAGCCGTCGTTTATTAGTGTAACTTATGGAGCAGGCGGTGGAACAAGTAAGAACACTGTAAGTATTGCATCTCATATCAAAGATGATTTTGGAGTAACAAGTCTGGCGCATCTGACGTGCGTATCGTCTACAAGAGAAGAAGTACATCAGGTCATTGATAAGTTAAAAGAAAAGAACATTGATAATATATTAGCGCTTCGCGGAGATATTCCGAAAGATAATGCATTTCCACTTCCGAACCAATATCGTTATGCATGTGAACTGATTGAAGATATCAAACAGCAGGGAGATTTCTGCATCGGGGCGGCATGTTATCCGGAAGGCCATGTGGAGACGGAGCATAAGAAAGACGATATCAGCAATCTGAAGACGAAAGTAGGCTGTGGAGTTGATTTCCTGACAACACAGATGTTTTTTGATAATAATATTTTTTATAATTTCCTGTATCGTATACGTGAAAAAGGAATTTTGGTTCCGGTACTTCCGGGAATCATGCCGATTACGAATAAAAAGCAGTTAAGACGTTCTATGGAATTATCCGGGACAGCAGTTCCGCAGAGATTCCTGGCAATTATCGATCGGTTTGGAGATGATCCTGAGGCAATGAAGCAGGCGGGAATCGCGTATGCAACAGATCAGATTATTGACCTGATCGCCAATGGTATCAATCACATTCATGTGTATTCTATGAATAAACCGGATGTAGCAGCAGCAATCATGAATAACCTGTCAGCAATATTAAAAGTAGAAGATTAGACTGGATGTTGGAACATGGATAAAAGGACATTAGAAGCGGTCCGTTATCTTGGATATGGAAAACATGCGGTAGACGATCAGACGTTAGCCTTGATCCGGGATTCATTTGAAGACCTGGAACGGGTCGCTAAGAGGAGAATCGTCTATCGCATCTTTGAGTTAAAGGTATCGGACGAAGAACACTTGAATATTGAAGGACTTGAAATTACAAGCAGGAATCTGGCAAAGAATATGAAAGGTTGTACCCAGGTCGTGATGCTTGGTGCAACACTTGGAGTAGAAGTTGATATGCTGATGAAGCGTTATTCTCTGACAGAAATGTCCAGAACAGTTGTTTTACAGGCCTGTGCAGCAGCAATGCTGGAGGAATATTTAAATAACTGGCAGAAAAGTCTGAAAGAAGAGATGACCTCACAGGGATATTTCCTGCGTCCGAGATTTAGCCCGGGATACGGTGATTTCAGTATTTTACACCAAAAGGATATTCTCGGAATGCTGGATTGTGCAAAGAAGATCGGACTTACTATGACTGAAAGCAGTATGCTGACACCGACGAAATCAGTAACAGCAGTTATTGGACTTGGCAGGGAAGAGGTTCACTGTCATGAAGAAGGATGCGAATCCTGCAGTAAAAAAGATTGTATTTACCGGAGGAATTAACGAATGATATTAGACAGATTAGGGAAAGAACTCATATATTTTGACGGGGGGACCGGAACTCTTCTGCAGGAGCGGGGATTAAAACCGGGAGAATTGCCAGAAACATGGAGTCTTGAACGTGCAGATGATATGATTGATATCGCAAGACAGTATTATGAGGCTGGAAGTGATATTGTGTTAAGTAACACATTTGGCGCAAATGCATTGAAATTTCATGATTCCAGACATAAATTAGATGAAATCGTAAAAGCAGCAATTGAAAATGTGAGAAAAGGAGCAAAACTAGGTGTCAAAGATGGCAGAGAGACTTATGTAGGACTTGATATCGGACCGACAGGAAAACTCTTAAAGCCAATGGGGGATCTGGATTTTGAAGATGCATATCAGGCGTTTGCAGAGGTGGCAAGACTTGGCGAAGAAGCAGGTGCTGATCTGATCCATATAGAGACGATGAGTGATACTTATGAAGTGAAGGCAGCAGTACTTGCTGCAAAGGAGAATACTTCACTTCCGGTATTTGCAACTATGATCTTTGATGACAAAGGAAAACTACTGACCGGAGGAGATGTGCCATCGGTTGTAGCAATGCTGGAAGGGCTCCGCGTAGACGCACTTGGAATCAACTGCGGCATGGGACCGGAGCAGATGATGCCGATTCTGGATGAAATTTTACAATATGCTTCTGTTCCCGTCATTGTAAAGCCGAATGCCGGGCTCCCAAAACAAAAAGACGGAGAGGTGTATTATGACGTAGAACCTGAAGAATTCGGGAGATTCATGGCTGAAATCCTGAAACGTGGTGCCAGTCTGATCGGCGGCTGTTGCGGAACAACTCCGGCACACATCCGTGCCATGGTGGAAGCAACGAAAGATCAGAGGGACATTACAGACCGGCCTGGAAAAGAATTTAAGAACCGGACAATCGTATCCTCCTATGGGCGAGCTGTGGAACTTGGCGGGAAACCGATGATCATCGGAGAGAGAATCAATCCAACAGGTAAGAAGAAATTCAAACAGGCACTCAAAGACCATGATATTGATTATATATTAAGAGAAGCTATTTCACAGCAGGATGCAGGAGCACATATCCTGGATGTTAATGTAGGACTTCCAGATATAGATGAACCGGCTTTGATGCGTGAGGTGGTGCAGGAGCTTCAAAGTGTAACGAGTCTTCCGCTTCAGATTGATACGGTAGATATAAGTGCTCTGGAAGCAGCTATGCGAATTTACAACGGAAAGCCAATGGTCAACTCTGTCAATGGAAAACAAAGTTCCATGGATGCAGTATTTCCACTGATTAAGAAATATGGCGGGGTGGTTGTCGGTCTTACTCTCGATGAAGATGGAATTCCGGCAACAGCCGAAGGGCGTGTAAAGGTTGCAGGCAAAATTATCGAAGAGGCAAAGAAATATGGTATCGATAAGAAAGATATTGTAATTGATGTTCTTTGTATGACGATCAGTTCTGAGCCGACAGGAGCAATCACTACGCTGGAAGCTCTGAGACAGGTACGAGAAAAATATGGAGTTTGTACGGTGCTTGGTGTATCAAACATTTCCTTTGGGCTTCCATACAGACCGGCAGTGAACTCCAATTTCTATACTATGGCAATGCAGTCAGGCTTAAGCGCGGGAATCATTAATCCGCTTTCAGAGGATATGATGCGTTCTTATTATTCTTTCTGTGCGCTGATGAATTATGATGAAAATTGTGAGAAATATATTGAACAGTATGGAAGTCAGAAAGTGCAGGCTGTGACACCTGCCACAAAGGCGGAGATGACGCTTAAGACTGCCATTGAGAAAGGCCTGAAGGAAGAAGCACATCACATAACAGCAGAGCTTGTGAAAGATAAAGCTCCACTGGATATCATTAACGAGGAACTGATCCCGGCACTTGACCAGGTTGGAAAAGGATTTGAAAAAGGAACCGTATTTTTACCACAGCTTCTGATGAGTGCCGATGCAGCAAAGATAGCATTTGCAGTTTTGAAAGATGAACTTGCCAAGAGCGGTGAGAGCGAGCAGGCTAAAGATAAAGTCATTCTTGCTACCGTAAAAGGAGATATTCATGATATTGGCAAGAATATTGTAAAAGTTCTTCTTGAAAATTACAGCTTTGATGTGATCGATCTTGGAAAAGATGTTCCGCCGGAGGAGATTGTCGAGACAGCAATAAAGGAAGATGTCAGACTGGTGGGATTAAGCGCTCTGATGACTACAACTGTAGTCAGCATGGAAGAGACGATCAGACAGCTTCGCAAGAAAAAACCAGAATGCAAGGTAATGGTCGGCGGAGCGGTACTGAATCAGGATTATTCGGATATGATCGGAGCAGATTTCTACGGAAAAGATGCGATGCAGTCCGTTTATTATGCACAACAATTATTTGGAGGAGAGAAATAGACATGAGTTTAATATTACCAGAAAATTACGATCCACACATGACCGTGCGCGAGACACAGGAGGCAATTAAGTATATCCGTGATACATTCCAGAGAGAATTCGGAAAAGAAATGAATCTGGAGCGTATCTCAGCACCGCTTTTTGTTGAGAAGAGCAGTGGTCTTAATGATAATCTGAATGGAGTTGAAAGACCGGTACAGTTTGATGTTGCCGGAATTCCGGGAGAGACAGTAGAAGTTGTACATTCTCTTGCAAAATGGAAACGTATGGCTCTCAAAAAATATGACTTTGAGCCAGGCGAAGGACTCTACACAAACATGAACGCTATCCGGCGCGATGAGGAACTTGACAACCTTCATTCCTGCTATGTTGACCAATGGGACTGGGAGAAAGTTATCCGTAAGGTGGACAGAACAGAAGAGACATTAAAGGCAACCGTACGTCATATCTTTAAAATTATCAAACATATGGAACATGAGGTGTGGTACAAATACCCGCAGGCAGTGAAACATTTACCGGATGATGTAACATTTATCACGACTCAGGAACTGGAAGACAGATATCCAGACAAAACTCCAAAGGAGAGAGAGAACCTGATCACAAAAGAATATGGCTGTGTATTTCTGATGAAGATTGGAGATAAGCTTGCAAGTGGTGAACCACATGACGGACGTGCACCGGATTATGACGACTGGCAGTTGAACGGAGATATTCTGTTCTGGCATGATACATTAGACTGTGCACTTGAAATCTCCAGCATGGGTATCCGAGTAGATGAGAAATCTCTTGCTTCCCAGCTTAAGAAAGCAGGATGCGAGGACAGACGAGAGCTTCCATACCACAAAATGCTTCTTCACGGAGAACTTCCATACACAATCGGAGGAGGTATTGGACAGTCCAGACTGTGTATGCTCCTTCTCGACCGTGCTCATGTAGGCGAGGTGCAGGCAAGTCTCTGGCCGGAAGAGATGAGACAGACATGCAGAGAGCATGACATTATCCTTTTATAGATTATAAAAATGTAAACGGATAAATTTCGTTTGCCAGGAGAAAAGGAGATTCCACCAAAAGAACTGGAAGAAATTGAATTGAAATAAATTCAACGGACGTTGACAAACGAAAGATGACTACTTATAATTATAAGTTAGTGAATTTTGAGGAGGAAATTATGCAGAAATACGGAGTTAACGAATTAAGAAGAATGTTCCTTGAATTCTTTGAAAGCAAGGATCACCTGGCACTTAAAAGTTTTTCACTGGTGCCACATAACGATAAAAGTTTATTGTTGATCAATTCCGGTATGGCACCAATGAAGCCATACTTTACAGGACAGGAGATCCCGCCGAGAAGAAGAGTGACAACCTGTCAGAAGTGTATCCGTACAGGAGATATCGAGAATGTAGGTAAGACAGCTCGTCATGGTACATTTTTCGAGATGCTTGGTAACTTTTCTTTTGGAGATTATTTCAAGACAGAGGCAATCCACTGGACATGGGAGTTCCTTACAGAGGTTGTAGGACTTGATCCGGAGAGATTATATCCTTCTGTATATGAGAATGACGATGAAGCATGGGAAATCTGGAATAAAGAAATCGGTGTCCCGGCAGAGCGTATCTTCCGTTTCGGAAAAGAAGATAACTTCTGGGAGCATGGTTCAGGTCCTTGTGGTCCATGTTCAGAAGTTTATTATGACCGTGGTGAAAAATATGGCTGTGGAAAACCAGGCTGTACAGTAGGCTGCGAATGTGACCGTTATATGGAAATCTGGAATGATGTATTTTCACAGTTCAACAATGACGGACATGGAAACTATTCTGACCTGGCTCAGAAGAACATTGATACAGGTATGGGACTGGAGCGTCTTGCATGTGTCGTACAGGATGTAGACTCCATGTTTGATATTGATACAATGAAAGTATTACGTGACCATGTATGCGCTATGTCAGGAAAGCATTATGGCATTGACCACGAGACAGATGTTTCTCTTCGTGTCGTAACTGATCATATCCGCTCTGTTACATTTATGATTTCAGACGGAATTATGCCATCTAACAGTGGTCGTGGTTATGTACTCCGCCGTCTGCTCCGCCGTGCTTGCCGTCACGGAAGACTTCTCGGTATCGAGGGAGCTTTCCTTGTAGAGCTTGCACAGACTGTTATTGATGGTTCAAAAGATGGATATCCGGAGCTTGAAGAGAAGAAAGACTTTATCTTCAACGTGATTGCAAAAGAAGAGGCTCAGTTCAATAAGACAATTGATCAGGGACTTTCTATTCTTGCAGATATGGAAGAAGAGATGAAGAAAAATGGTGAGACAGTTCTTTCCGGAGAAAATGCATTTAAACTTTATGATACTTATGGATTCCCAATTGATCTGACAAGCGAGATTCTGGAAGAGAAGGGCCTGACTTATGATAAGGAAGGATTTGAAAAAGCTCAGAAAGAGCAGCGTGCGAAATCAGAGGGAACATTTGGTACTCACAGCTACACTGGAAAAGACGTTACAGTTTATGATGAACTGGATGCAGAGCTTGCAACAGAATTCGTAGGATACGAGAATCTTGTATGTGATGCAAAAGTGACAGCACTTACAAGCGAAGAGGAGATTGTAGACGCATTATCCGATGGCGAGAAAGGTACAATTATTGTTGATAAGACTACATTTTATGGAACAATGGGTGGTCAGGAAGGTGACATCGGTACCATTAAGACTGCTGATGGAGAGTTCGTAGTAGAGAATACAATTCACCTTGCCGGAACAAAGATTGGACATGTGGGATATGTAAGCCATGGAATGATCAAAGTCGGTGATGCAGTATCTATGGAAGTAGATAAAGAGAACCGTAATCTGTCAGCAAGAAACCACAGTGCAACACATCTTCTTCAGGCAGCTCTCCGCCAGGTACTTGGAACACATGTTGAGCAGGCAGGTTCTTATGTAGATGCTGAGAGACTTCGTTTTGACTTTACACATTTCTCAGCATTGTCAAAAGAAGAGTTAAAGCAAGTAGAAAATATTGTAAATGAAAAGATTGCAGAATGCTTACCGGTCGTAGCTAAGAATATGCCAATCGAGGAAGCAAGAAAGACAGGAGCAGCAGCCCTTTTCGGTGAGAAATACGGTGATGTTGTCCGTGTCGTAAGCATGGGAGATTTTTCAGTAGAGTTTTGTGGAGGTACTCACGTATCGAATACAGGAGTTATCAGTGCACTTAAGATTATTTCTGAGACAGGTGTTGCAGCAGGAGTCAGACGTATTGAGGCTCTGACTTCAAAGGGACTTCTGAAATATTATGATGATATGGAAAAGAAACTTCAAGAGGCAGCAGCTCTTGTGAAAGCAACTCCGAACCAGTTATCAGATAAGATCCGTCATCTTCAGGCTGAGAATAAAGATCTTCACAGCGAGCTTGAGAGCGTGAAGAGTAAGATGGCAAAAGAGGCAATGGGAGATGTATCTGATCAGGTTACAGAAGTAAAAGGTGTAAAACTTATTGCTGCAAAAGTAGATGATGTAGATATGAATGGCCTTCGTGATCTTGGAGATCAGTTGAAAGAAAAACTTGGTGAAGGTGTGATCGTTCTTGCATCCGCGGCAGGTGGAAAAGTAAGCCTTGTTGCAATGGCAACAGATGAGGCTGTGAAGAAAGGTGCCCATGCCGGAAATCTGATCAAAGGTATTGCCGGTCTTGTTGGAGGTGGCGGCGGTGGACGTCCGAATATGGCACAGGCTGGAGGAAAGAATCCAGACGGAATTGACGCTGCAATTGCAAAAGTAAGTGAAGTCCTGGAGAGCCAGTTATAGACATTTGATCAGACTTTTCAGGGGTAGTTTATGGAGCAAAAACAAGAACAGAAACAAGAGTTAAAAAAGAATTTGGGCGCAGTGACAGCGATGGCAACTGTTGTCGGAAGCGTTATCGGGTCTGGGGTTTTCTTTAAACCCCAGGCTATTTATACAGCGACAGGCGGTGCTCCTGGACTTGGAATGCATGCCTGGCTGATTACCGGAATTGTAAGTATCGCAGCAGCATTGACATTTTCAGAAGTTGCGATCATGATTCCGAAAACAGGTGGAATCGTAGCCTATCTGGAAGAAATTTATAATCCGATGATTGGATTTTTGGCAGGCTGGGTACAGATTTTATTATTTTATCCGGCCATGATATCTGCCCTTGCAGTGGCAGGAGGTCAGCAGATGGCGTTTTTTATCGGGGACGGTTATGTTGCTCCGGTAGCAGTTGCCATGATTATCATTATCATCTTTCTGAATTCTATGGGATCCAAGATAGGTGGCAGTGTACAAGTCATTTTTACAGTCTGCAAGATGATTCCGTTAATCCTTTTGATGATTTTCGGGTTTGTGCGCGGAGCAGGAACGAATCCAGTCTTTACTCCGATGGTAGGCAAAGGACTAAGTCCGATGGTCGTTCTCGGTCAGCTTATGATCGCGATTTTATTTGCATTCGAAGGCTGGACCAATGTAGGAGCAATTGCGGGAGAGATGAAGAATCCGGGAAAGGATCTTCCTGTTGCCATCGTTGGCGGAGTATCACTGATCATGGCAGTTTATTTTATCATTAATCTTGCATATCTGTGGGTACTTCCGGCATCCGAACTTGCAACACTGACTGCACCGGCATCAGCTGTAGCAGTGAAGATTTTAGGAAAGCTTGGAGGACAGATTGTATCAATCGGAATCATTGTTTCCGTATTCGGAAGCTGTAACGGATTTATACTTTCCGGTTCCCGTGTGGCATATTCTCTTGCGGCAGAAGGGAAATTTCCATTCCACAAGACATTTGCAAAATTGAATGGAGCACAGGTTCCGGCAAATGCAATTATGCTTGTCGGAGGCATCGGTGCATTTTATGCATTAAGTGGTCAGTTCAATCTGCTGACAGACCTGGCGGTATTTTCAAGCTGGACATTCTACACACTGACATTTATCGGTGTGATCAAACTCAGAAAAGACCGTCCAAATGCAGTGAGAACCTATAAAGTGCCGTTATATCCTATTGTTCCGCTCATTGCGATAGCTAGCGGAATCTTTGTTATTATCAATCAGATTTTTCTGGCAGGGCACAGATCGACCATAATTTCCATTGCCAGCATAATTGTTATGCTGCTTGGACTGCCGGCATATATGATAATTAAAAAAAGATTGTAAAAACATATTGACGTAACGTAAATTTATGATATAATCGTATGTGTGCAAAAAATATACCCGAACAGTCGTATAATGCACAATATAGGACTGGAGGGGAGGTTAGGTGTGAGACTATGTCAAATGTAATCGTAAAAGAAAACGAGACGTTAGACAGCGCTTTACGCAGATTCAAAAGAAACTGTGCAAAGGCTGGAATTCAGCAGGAGATTCGTAAAAGAGAGCATTACGAGAAACCAAGCGTAAGACGTAAAAAGAAATCTGAAGCTGCTAGAAAACGTAAGTATAACTAATATGTGCAAAAAACGGAGTGTCTTTTGACACTCCGTTTTATATCAGCTGGGAGTCATCTCCCAGCTGATATAGCCTCCGGCAGGATTGCAGAGTGCAAAGCACGGATCAGTTCGTGGGTGTAATTATAAAGATTTCAGTTCTTGATATACCCGTCCAATCGGAAGCCCTACCACATTATTGTAATCACCTTTTATTCCTTTTACATGAATAGAAAAATCGCCCTGTATACCGTAAGCTCCGGCTTTATCTAACGGATCACCGGATTCTACATAGCGGTGAAGGTCTTCTTTATCAATCGGATAGAGCGTGACATCGGTCTGGCAGTAAAATGTCTTAATTGTCTTTTTCCCTTGCTTTTTCTGAATCAGTGAAACACCTGTATAGACCTGATGTGTGCGGTCTGCAAGCATGGACAGCATATCGTAGGCTTCCTGTTTATCAGCAGGTTTTCCAAGAATCTCATCACGATAAACAACAATCGTATCGGATCCAATGACAGTATAATCGTCAGGATCTGTAATTTTAGCGTAGACATTTTCCGCTTTTTGGTGAGCCAGTTCCATAACAACATCGGACGGCACTTCTTTTGTAATCTTTTCGTTCACGTCAGACGGAATCACATCAAATTCAAGACCCGTGCGTGCAAGCAGTTCCCGCCTTCTCGGTGACTGTGATGCAAGAATATATCGCATAATAAATACCTCATTTCTTTTTGATTTCAAATATCAGGATACTATTTGCAGTATACCTGATAAATACCACAAATATCTGCAATTAAGATTTGCGTTAAATAAATATTTTATAGTATTCACTTTGGTATTTATGGTAAACTGAAAAGAGAAAAGATGCAAGAGAAAACTTATGGAGGAAGATTATGTATATCAGTGAGATTAAGACCGGTGCGCCGACAGACGTAAGATGCCCGCTGGAACGCCGTATGTACGAGACTTTAGATAAATTGAAGATTCCATATGAGCGTGTGGACAATGACCCGGCAGCGAGCATGGAGGAGTGTGCAGAGGTGGACAAAGTTCTTGGAACTGAAATCCGGAAAAATGTGTTCTTATGTAACCAGAAAAAGACAACATTTTTCCTGCTTGTCATGCCGGCAAATAAATCCTTTGACACAGCAGCTTTCAGTAAGAAACTGGGTGTATCCCATATGTCATTTGCACCGCCGGAGAAAATGCTTAAGCATCTTGGAACGACACCGGGATCAGCCAGTGTGGCAGGACTTCTCGTGGACGAAGACGACTATGTGCAGGTAATTGTAGATAAAGAAGTGGCAGAGAGTGAATGGTTCGGTTGCAATCCGGGAATTAATACAAGTCATTTGAAATTTAAGACACAGGATTTATTACAGAAGTTTTTGCCAAAGATTCACCACAGAGCAAGGATTGTAGATTTATAACAGAAGAAAGAAGAAGTAACATGAAATCAGCAGACGATTTGAGACAGTTATTACAAAATATTGATAGAAAAAGTTATCCGGCTTATAAGGGTACGAAAGGAGTATATCAATTTGGCAAATATGCATTGGGAATTGACCATGTACAGGGAGATCCGTTTGCGGCACCGTCCAGCCTTCATATTGAAGTTTCGGGAAAAGTGGCTGCATTTCCAGAATATCTTTATGACGAAAAATGGAAACAGATTGCACTTGAGGATTATCTGATCCGTCAGTTTGGCGCAGCAATCGGAAAATATTCATTTCAGGCGAAAGGATCCGGAAAGAGTGGAATTATTTCTGTGACTAGATGTGGTCAGGAAATTCTAAAGCGGAGCGCCTGTGAGATCAATCCGGCAAATGGAAACATTAGCATGCGATTTGAGGCTGGATTTCCGGCAAATGGAAGAACCATCAATGCAAGAGAGCTTTCAAAAATTTTATTCGATTATCTCCCGGAGTGCGTGGAGAGTTCTCTTTTCTATGCAAGACAAGATAAGAAAAAAGTGGAACGTGTCATGGAGCTATCCGTAGACCAGCAATATATCCGTGAGCAGTTAAAAGAACAGGGACTTGTAGCGTTTCTGGCAGATAAAGCCGTTCTTCCGCGTGAGTCGGGTGTCTCAGCAAAGCCGATGAAAGGAGCTGTGCCATTTGCTTCGCCGGAATCGATGAAAGTGACCATGGATTTACCATACGCAGGCAAAATCGCAGGTATGGGCATCAAAAAAGGAATCACCTTGATTGTTGGTGGTGGCTATCACGGAAAATCTACCCTTCTAAAAGCGCTGGAAATGGGCGTATATCCGCACATTGCAGGTGATGGCAGGGAATATGTCATTACAGAGTCAGATGCAGTGAAAATCCGCGCTGAGGACGGCAGAAGTATCAAGGACACAGACATTTCTATGTTTATCAATGATCTGCCAAATGGGAAAGACACGAAAACATTTTCCACGGAGGATGCCAGTGGAAGTACATCCCAGGCGGCAAATGTGGTGGAGGCCATGGAGGCTGGCGCTGCAGCGCTTCTCATCGATGAGGATACGTCGGCGACCAACTTTATGGTGCGAGATGAACTGATGCAAAGAGTGATTCACCGGGATATGGAGCCGATTACACCATTTATTGAAAGAATGCGTGATTTATATGAAAATCAGGGCATTTCCACAATTCTAGTTGCGGGAAGCTCCGGGGCATATTTTCAGGTAGCAGATGTGGTGATTCAGATGGATCGGTATGTCCCGAAAGAAATTACAGCCCTTGCAAAAGAGGCTGCCAGCCAGTATCCGGCACTGGAATTGCCAGAAGGAAATGTGAAACTACCAGAGTCCAGACGATGCCCGAAGAAAAATGCAGGGTTAGTTCATAAAGGACGCATCAAGATTAAAACCATGGGAAGAGACGGCGTAGTCCTGAACCATGAAAACATTGATCTTCGATATGTGGAACAGCTTGCAGATTCCGAACAACTTACCTGCCTGGGGTATCTTCTCCGTTATATGGAAGAACAGGAATTTGACGGCAGAAAAGAAGCCGGACAGATTATCCAACGACTGGTGAAGAAGCTGGAAGCGGAAGGATTTGCAGCGGTCTGTGAGAGTGGAAATGTTCCGGGCAATCTGGCAATGCCGAGAAAACAGGAGGTATATGCATGCGTGAACCGGTATCGGGGCATGAAGTTGTAAAGAAAAAGAAAGACTGCAATAATCTGGAAAAAGAAACTGCGGTTTTAGAAAAGGTAAAAGTAATCGCAAGAATTCACACAGATTTTCCGACTAAATTCGGGATTCCAAGACAGAGTGGGCTTTCCGATGCGACTGGACTTGTTGTATTTGAGGCGGAGTTTCGCCAACCGGACGCTCTGAGAGGAATTGAAGAATACACACACTTGTGGCTTCTGTGGGGATTTTCGGAAGTAAGACAAGAATCCGGTACATGGAAAGCGACCGTGCGGCCTCCGAGACTTGGAGGAAATGAACGAGTCGGAGTATTCGCCTGTCGTTCTCCTTACCGCCCGAATCCAATCGGACTGTCTTGTGTAAAGCTGGAACGAATCATTTCTCATGAAAAGTACGGAATGTGCCTGCTTGTATCAGGAGTAGATATGATGGACCAAACACCAATTTACGATATCAAGCCGTATCTGCCTTATGTGGATGCGCACCCGGAGGCGAGCGGAGGATTTGCGCATAAAAAACAGACCTATCATCTGGAAGTGCATATACCTGATGAGGGTATGAAAAAGATTCCGGAAGAAAAGAGAAAAGTCTTGATGCAGATACTGAGTCAGGATCCAAGACCTTCTTATCAGAATGACCCGGAGAGAGTATATGGCATGGGATTTGCTGGGTTTGAGGTGAAATTTCGTGTAGAGGGAAGCACACTTTACGTGGTAAGTGTGACGAAAAAGCAAAAAAAATGATATAAGATATATTAACATTAAAAAGATCATTTGCGAAAAAGTGTAGATGGTCTTTTTAAGTGCATTTTATGAAAGAAGTATATCTTGATTTCTTTACTGAGAAAAATTTATGAAAAAAGAACTTGCAATATACCCTTAAGGGGTATATACTGTCACTGTAATCAAGAAAGGTGTGCATACTATGGAAGAAAAGAAAGAATGTTGTTGTCATAAGAAAAAGGAACGGACAGAAAAGGAATACAAGGATCTTCTGAACCGCTTAAGCCGGATTGAAGGCCAGGTACGAGGAATTAAGCGTATGGTGGAAGAGGACGCATACTGTACGGATATTCTGATTCAGGTTTCAGCGGTCAATGCGGCGCTGAATAGCTTTAACAAGGTGCTTCTTGCTAATCATATCCGCACTTGCGTAGCGGAAGATATCCGTGCAGGGAAAGAAGAGACAATCGATGAACTGGTTGCCACGCTCCAAAAACTTATGAAGTAATAGTTAGGCAGGTGTATTAATGATGGAACAATATACAGTGACAGGAATGAGCTGTGCGGCCTGCAGTTCCAGAGTAGAGAAGGCTGTGTCAAAGGTGCCGGGTGTTACATCCTGCTCGGTCAGTCTTCTGACAAACTCCATGGGAGTCGAAGGAACAGCAACGTCAGCTCAAATTATAGAAGCAGTGGAAAATGCCGGATATGGTGCATCGCTGAAAAGTGCAGCAAATGAAAAGACAGGCAGTGCTGCCGGAAACAATGATGATTTTTTGAAAGACAGAGATACACCAGTATTGAAGCGGAGGCTGATTGCTTCTTTGTGTTTCCTTATACCACTTATGTATCTGTCCATGGGACATATGATGTGGAACTGGCCATTGCCAGGATTTATGGCGGACAATCATGTGGCAATGGGACTGGCTCAGTTGCTTTTGACTACGATTGTTATGGTCATCAACCAGAAGTTCTTTATCAGCGGATTTAAAGGACTGATTCATAAAGCGCCGAATATGGACACACTGGTTGCCCTTGGTTCTACAGCTTCTTATGGATACAGTGTTTATGCGCTGTTTGCTATGACAGATGCGCAGATGCGCATGGATATGGATGCCGTAATGTCATATATGCATGAATTCTATTTTGAGTCTGCAGCTATGATCCTGACTCTTATTACGGTTGGAAAGATGCTGGAGGCACATTCCAAAGGTAAGACGACAGATGCTCTTAAGAGTCTGATGAAACTGGCTCCGAAGACGGCAGTACTGCTCCGCGATGGAAAAGAAGAAACAGTTTCCATTGAGCAGGTGAAAAAAGGAGACATTTTCATAGTAAGACCTGGTGAAAATATACCAGTAGATGGTATTGTTCTGGAAGGAAACAGTGCGGTCAATGAGGCAGCTCTGACCGGTGAGAGCATTCCGGTAGATAAGGCGCCAAATGATACAGTATCTGCTGCGACAGTCAATCAGTCCGGTTTCTTAAAATGTGAGGCTTCAAGAGTCGGAGAGGACACAACACTGTCCCAGATTATTCAGATGGTCAGCGATGCGGCGGCAACAAAAGCACCGATTGCAAAGATTGCAGACCGGGTATCAGGTGTATTTGTACCAACGGTTATTACAATTGCAGTGATTACAATTGTTGTGTGGCTTTTAGCCGGTCAGAGCGTCGGATTTGCTCTCGCTAGAGGAATTTCCGTACTTGTTATCAGTTGCCCATGTGCCCTTGGACTTGCCACTCCGGTCGCAATTATGGTTGGAAATGGTATGGGCGCGAAAAATGGAATTATGTTCAAGACAGCCGTTTCTCTGGAAGAGACAGGAAAAATGGAAATTGTTGTTCTTGATAAAACCGGAACTATAACAAGTGGCGAACCTCAGGTCACAGATATTCTCCCTGCAAATGGAGTAAGTGAATCTGAATTACTGGTTCTTGCATACATTTTGGAGAAGAAGAGTGAACACCCACTTGCAAAAGCAATCACAGGACGTGTAGAATCAGAAGTAGAGCAGTCTGAGCAAGAAAAATTGACAGAAGTATCTGATTTTCAGGCAGTTCCGGGAAATGGACTTTCCGGTAAAATAGGTGGCGCAGAAGTTCTTGGCGGAAACTTGAACTATATCGGACAGTATTCCGAAGTATCTGAAGAAATGAAGCGTCAGGCAGAACATTTGTCTGAACAGGGAAAAACACCACTATTCTTCAGCCAGAACGGAACATTTATGGGAATTATTGCAGTGGCTGATGTTATCAAAGAAGACAGTCCGAGAGCGGTAAAAGAACTTCAGAACATGGGAATACACGTTGTTATGCTCACAGGTGACAATGAGCGTACTGCAAAAGCAATCGGCACGCAGGCAGGTGTTGACGAGGTAATCGCAGGCGTACTTCCGGAAGGAAAAGAAAGAGTGATCCGAAGACTTAAGACAAAAGGAAAAGTTGCCATGGTCGGTGACGGTATCAACGATGCACCGGCACTTACAAGAGCAGATATGGGAATCGCAATTGGAGCCGGAACAGATATTGCCATTGACGCGGCAGATGTGGTACTGATGAAGAGCCGCCTAAGTGACGTGCCGGCAGCCATCCGCATGAGCCGTGCAACACTTCGGAACATTCATGAAAATCTGTTCTGGGCATTCTTCTACAATGTTATCGGAATCCCACTGGCAGCAGGTATCTGGTATCCATTATTTGGACTGAAACTGAATCCGATGTTCGGTGCGGCAGCCATGAGCTTATCCAGCTTCTGTGTTGTTACAAATGCACTGAGACTGAATCTCTTCAAAATGTATGACGCAAGCAAAGATAAAAAAATAAAACATAAAAAAGAAAGTAAAAAGAAACAGGAGGAATCAACCATGACAAAGACAATGAAAATCGAAGGAATGATGTGCGGACACTGTGAGGCAAGAGTAAAGAAAACTCTGGAAGCAATTGACGGTGTCAAAGAGGCAGTTGTAAGCCACGAGGCAGGAACAGCCGTAGTGACACTGGAAAAAGAGGTTGCTGATGAAGTGCTTAAAAATGCAGTAGAGGCACAGGACTATCCGGTAAAAGGAATTGAGTAGAAGATTAATAAAATGAATCGTGCGGTCATATATTTACTACAAAAGTATGTGTTGGAGCATGGATTATGAAAAAGTTTCTGGTGTGGTTATTCTGCTTGATTCTACTGACACAGCCGGTTTTTGCGCAGTCTGAAAAACTGATTATTCTGAATACGAATACGGGACGGGATACAGATGCAGACACTGGCCAGAACGCTGGAGCAGGAGAGCAGAATTCATCGGATACAACAGAAAATACAGATAATGTAAATACGCAGCAGACGGGAAATGTGGACATCTCCGCACCGTCTGCTCTTTTAATGGAAGCATCTACGGGACAGGTAATTTATGAAAAAGATGCAGATTCCAAGAGACCGCCGGCAAGTGTCACAAAGGTCATGACATTGCTTCTGATTTTTGATGCGCTGCAAGAAGGAAAGATACATTTAGAGGACGAGGTGACAACGTCGGAATATGCGGCTTCTATGGGTGGCTCCCAGGTATTCTTAGAACCTGGTGAAGTGCAGACAGTAGAGACACTGATAAAATGTATTTCCGTAGCCAGTGCAAACGACGCGTGTGTGTGGTGTAGTAATAGGAGACAAAAAATAACGTGAAATACCCCTATACAATTCTTTAAAATATTAAAATGAATACATAAAACCTATTATTGTGTAGTGATTTTAATATTTTACATATGACAATAGCCATATCAGGTATTACAGATAATGTAATTTACCCGGTATGGCTATTTTTTTACGTTTTTTATAGGACTGTTGCCATTATAATGTTTGGTCATTGTCGGAAGGAAGGTATTGTGCTATATTTTCAATTTGACAATCTAATATACGACACAAATCATTTATCGTAGTAGTATTAAGAGGTTTGTTCTTTCGTAGCTTGTCAATTGTTGCACTGGAAATATGATGATTATTAATCAGTGTATAAGTTGACTCTTTTGAATTTTTCAATGTATTCCAGAATGGACTATAATCAATCATAACAACCTCCTTTTAATAAAATCATATTGCATGGTTTTTTAATTGACTATGGTCATTAAAATGACTATAATTAAATAAAATTGACCAAGGAGACAGGTTATGAAATTCAAAGAGATGGCACGAGAAATGTCGGATGCAGAAGTTGAAAGATGTATGTCTATATTAATTGAGGACAGTGTTGTTCTTGAAATAAATAGAGATATTAAAGGGAATACAATAGAGGTTATTTATCGTGTCATTGGTGACGATCGCAAAGAGCGGTATATATTAACCTTGATGTCAGATGAAGTACAGGATATGGAAAATATAGATAATTTAAGACCGAATGGAGAGTATTTTTATAGACAATATCTTGTTGCTAAAGGATATAGTGAATTTTGGAAAGGTAATATGTTTGTGGAAGTGTAGAAAATTGTAGAAACTTTATTGACTTTCAAGACAATAATATCTAGAATGATTTTATAGACAAAATACAGACGAATGAGAGGTGTGGGAATGTCTAATTGTGCAAGGTGTGGTAAAAAACTCGGATTTTTAGATGGAACTTTTATTCCATTTCAGGATGAATATGGAAGAGTGACATGTTATGGGTGTCATCAAATCATCACAAATAATGTAGAGTCTGAAATGGAGAGGCTTGCAAAAGAAAAAGTTTCATTTGAAAAAATAAAAGATATGCTTTCTGAAAAATACAAATGTGAACAATGTGAGGGAAGCAAGGAATATATTGAAGATTACATAGATTCTAAAAAAGAGGATATTGCAGATAAATCATTGACTCAAGATGAAAGGATTGAACTAGAAAATCAATTTGAAAAGAAAATGGCTACAATGCCTGTTACAACATGTGATATAAAACGAGATTATGACATCATTGCCCCGGTATATTTTCAACTTTCTAACAAGGGAGTATTTAGTAGTACATTTTCGCAGTTAGTATCGAAGTATACGGATAAATTATCAAATATGAAAAGATCTGGAATGATTTCAAGAGAAAAAGCTGATTGGGGGTTTCTTTATGGAGAATGGTCAGTTGGGCAGAATGATTTTGAAAAAGCTTTTTATATTGCAGTAGAAGAACTAAAGTTAAGAGCAATGCAGTTGGGAGCTGATGCAATTATAGGTATGCGACAGGACATAGATCTCGATACAAATGGATTCGCGTTCTTTTATTTGCAGATGTACGGAACGGCAGTAAAATTCAAATAAATTGTATACAAAAATACATATCGTAAAAACCAAGGAAAACAGGGCATTCAGACAGATTTAGGTGAGATTTTTGGATTTGTTTGCGTGTCATTTTTTATGCAAAATACGACAGAAATGACTGATTTTACAGTGGTTTCACGATATGAAACTCGATAACACATAAATAATAGAGGAGGGCAAGAAAACGTAGAAAAATAAGGCGTTTTAAGAGATTTTATATATCATAATTATTTATTCAAAAAGTACGAAAAATAAGGAAATACAGGATGTTCTATGAAAAAATATATATCGTATATGGAATAATGTTTATTGATGAAATAATTATATTATAGAGGTGATTTTTATTACAATAGAAGAGATTGCAAACTATGTGAAAAAAGAAATAATCCGAGATCTTTTTGCTGATATTTATAGTCAGCAGTGTGTTATAGATGTTTTGATTAATGATGGATTAGTTTATAGAAACATTTCCAAAGTGGCACAATATTTTTTTAATGAAACAAAAGATAAATTAATTAAAGTATATAAAAAATGTTTTACTTTATTTTTTAGAAAATTTGAATATGAAAAAATTTTAGATGAATATTTAATTAATAAGTATGATGTTGAACAAAAATGTTTAAGTGAGGTTTCATTTGGATATAATGTAGCAAAGTGGAGACAAAGAATACAATTAGATTATATTTCACAACTACATTGGAAAAAAACGATTAAAGCAGGATACTTACTTTATGTATAATGGTCTCATAAATTAAGACACTTTTTCGGACAGTTTTTAATGAATCTGAT
>OLQI01000316.1_pt1 | contig 49632 bp, 42 predicted proteins | sample 1672171 | NCBI WGS metagenome assembly OLQI01 (sample SAMEA3136655, study PRJEB25190) | human gut metagenome
GACCGACATGACCGAGGCCCAGGCGCGCAACGCCCTCGATATGGCAGGCTTTGGCGTCGACGTTAGCTACCAGGAGAACGACTCGGTTACCGAGGGCACCGTGATCAACTGGAACCCCAGTGGCAAGCAGAAGCCCGGCGCCACGATTACCGTCGTCATTGCCAAGAAGTCCGGCAAGGCCAGTGTTCCGGGCAACCTGTACGGCAAGAGCATCTCCGCCGCCGTCACCGCGCTCAACAACGCCGGTTTCTATAACATCGGCTTCTGTGACCAGAACGGCAATCCCGTAAGCGGTAACGAGGATGCCACCGTTACGGGCGTCTCCCCCACCGGCAAGCAGTCCACCGACAGCACGATCACGCTAACAGTCGCACTTTCTGGCTCGGGCTCTGGCTCTGGCTCGGGCACGGGTGACGATTCCGGTACGACCAACTAGTCGCCACCCCACCGCTCATCACGGCTTTCGCCGCAAACATATTCGCTCACAGGCGCCCGCTTGCTCCCCCAGCAAGCGGGCGCCTCGTTTTTGACATGGCATGAACCAGAAGAGCCAGGCACCGTAGCGGTACCGGGCTCGATATTCCTCTGGTGCCCCCGGGCGGATTCGAAAACTCCCCCGCGGGGAAATGAGTGACGCGGGTGTCGACGGCTCGAATCCTGCCCTTAGACCAGAAGAGCCCGGCACCGTAGCGGTACCGGGCTCGATATTTCTCTGGTGCCCCCGGGCGGATTCGAAAACTCCCCCCGCGGGGAAATTGGTGACGCGGGTGTCGACGGCTCGAATCCGCCGGCAGCTCCCACAAACCAGAAACGGCGCCGCTCTCGCGACGCCGTCATAATCTTCTGGTGCCCCCGGGCGGATTCGAACCGTCGACACCCGCTTTAGGAGAGCGGTGCTCTATCCCCTGAGCTACGGAGGCATGTTGTACTAGTGTAGCAGATTTACTGCATCGCAATACGTCGCATGACTAGACTTCGAAGTTGCGGTGGAATAGTTCCTGTTTGAAGCATCTAAAGCCGTATTTAGGAACTATTTCACCGCAACTTATGAGGAGCTAGTTGCCTTTGTGGAAGAGGTTTTTGATAACGGAGGGGATGCTCTTGGCACCCTTGGCCGTCACATCGATAAAGTCGGGCGAACGCACAAGCTTATCCTCGTCGACGTACTTGCGGACAGCACGAAGCGTCTCTTTGTCGTCGCGCGTCGAAAACGTAAAGTGACCGTTGTCCTTGGTGAAGATGGCAAAACGCGTGATCTTCTTGGTGCCGCGTAAAACCTCGGCGGCAATATAGTCGACCTCGTCCCACGGGATTTGAATATAATCCTCGGGATTGCGCTCGTTGTAATACTCGAACGCCTTATTGCCCACCATCACGTTACCGTGGCTGGTAAGCCCCATCAGGCAGGTTGCCGGCGTTGCCAGATCGACCGTGCTGTTCTGAGATTGCGCCATACGCGCCTCGCCCTCCAATAAAAACAATCGGACCGCATCCAGTGTACCCACCGGGTGCGGTCCGTTTCAATGGCTCAAAAGCCCTTACCTAGCAACTCTCGGTCTTAAGCCGAAGCGTGCTTACATGAAGCCGCAGAAGCGACCGATGATGCCGACGGCGAAGAGAGCCAGGATGATGACGATCGGGCTGACCTTCTTCTTGAGGAGCTTGCAGACCAGCAGGGTCAGGCACACGGCGGCAAGGCCGGGGATGAGCTGATCGAGGTTGGCCTGAAGCGTGGTTACCTTCATCTGATCAAGGGCGGTAGCACCGACGGAGTTGTACATCGTCAGTGCTTCCTTGATACCCTCGGAACCGGAGGGCAGGCTAGCCCAGTCGATAAAGGCGCCAGCAGACTGCTTGACCGTGGAGACGATCGGGGTGAAGGAAATGGACACCCAGCGCTCGACCAGGGCGCCGATGATGAACATACCCAGGATGGAAGCACCCTCGGTGACCTTGCCCATCAGACCACCGGAGAGGTCCTTGGCGATGGAGGAGCCGACCTTGTAGCCAAACTCCTGCGTGTACCACAGGAAAGCGTAACGGATGATGTTCCACGCGAAGAAGAACAGCAGCGGACCGACGATGCTGCCGGACATGGCCAGGGAAGCGCCCAGAGCGCCCAGAATCGGGCGAAGGGTGAACCAGAAGACGGGGTCGCCGACGCCGGCGAGCGGGCCCATCATACCGACCTTGACGCCCTGAATGGCGACGTCGTCAATCGGGGCACCGTTGGCGCGCTCCTCCTCGAGAGCGAGGGTAACGCCAATGACGGGGGCGGAAACATAGGGGTGGGTGTTATAGAACTCCAGGTGGCGCTTAAGAGCGGCAATCTGGTCATCCTTGCTGGTGTAGAGCTTCTTGATCGCAGGGATCATTGCGAAGCACCAGCCGCCGTTCTGCATACGCTCGTAGTTCCACGAGCCCTGAAGGAACTGATGACGGAAGCAAACCTTCTTGCGGTCAGCCTTGGTGAGCTGAATCTTGTTCTCTGCCATATGTATCACTCCCCTCCTACTCGTAATCGTTCAGAATGTCGCCGAGCGGGTCGCCGGAGCCACCGCCCATGCCGCCACCCTGCTTGGCCAGATCCTTAAGGCCAAGGTAGATGAGGGCAAGGGAGATGCCGATGAGACCAAGGGCGATCAGCGTGAGCTGAGGGATGGCAGCAAGGACAAAGCCGAGGACGAAGAACGGCCAGGTCTCCTTGGTGGCCATCATGTTGATGACCATGGCGTAACCGACAGAAGCGACCATGCCGCCGCCGACAGCCATGCCGCCGGACAGCCAGTCGGGCATAGCGTTAAGCGCGTTGGTAACGGCCTCGGCCGGGATGACGCACAGAAGCACTGCCGGGATGGCGATACGAAGGCCCTGCATGAGGATGGCAGCATACTGCCAGCGCTCGATGCCGGAGAAGTCGCCCTTCTCGGCGCAACCGTCCATGGCGTGAGCGATAGCGGTAGCAATGGTACGGCAGATCATGGTCAGGAACAGACCAGCGACCGACAGCGGGACGGCGACGGCGATAGCGGTGGTAACGGCCTTGGCCGAATCGGTGGCGCCACCGTTGAGGGCGAGCACCATGATGATCGAAGAAGCGACCGAGGCCAGAGCGGCGTCAGGCGCGACAGCGGCGCCGACGTTAGCCCAGCCAAGGGCCATCATCTGGAGCGAACCGCCCAGGAGGATGCCCTCCTGAAGGTGACCGGTTACGAGACCGATAAGCGTGCATGCCACGAGCGGCTGATGGAACTGGAACTCATCCAGAATGCCTTCCATACCGGCAAGCAACGCGACAATCGCAACAAGCAGAATAGTGATTGCAGACATGTATCGGACCCTCCTTTACTATGCTTGAGCGGCCAGTTCGGCCTTAGCTTTCTTCAACATGGCGTCGAGATCCTCGGAGGAATCCGAAGGAACCTTGCGGACCTCGAACTTGACGCCCTTGGCCTTGAGGGCCTCGAGAGTCTTGACGTCGTCATCGCCCATAGCGACGGCGTTGGTGACGACGACCTTGCCCTTGGAGTGAGCCATGGAACCGATGTTGACTTCCTTGATGTCGACACCGGCCTCGATGGCCTTGAGCAGATCCTGCGGGTTCTCAAAGAGCAGCATGGCCTTGGTGTCACCAAAGCGCGTGTCCTTGACGACCTCGGCCATCTTCTTGATGGGCACGACGTTGGCATGGACTCCCGGAGGGGCAGCCTGCTCGATCATGGTCTTGCGGAGCTCGTCGTGAGCAACGCCGTCGGAAACCACGATGATGCGGTTGGGGTTGATCTGCTTGGTCCACGTGGTGGCCACCTGGCCATGAAGCAGACGGGTGTCGATACGGACGTGGGCGATCTTGATGTGCCCATCGCCGATGACCGTTCCCGGAGGGATGGCGCCTGCAGGAGCAGCGGCGGCCGCAGCCGGCTTCTTCTCCTCGGGCTCCAGAGACTCGGGCTTGACGCGCACGCCAGCCTTAGCCTCAGTCACGAGATGTTTTGCGATCGCATGTGCAGTGTTCTTTGCGTCAAAGCGCTGCGAATATGCCTCGATGAGCATAGGCAGGTTGACACCGGTGACGATAGCCCAGGAATCGTGGCCCTCGATGAGCCCGCTGATCTGGTTGAACGGCGTGCCGCCCCACAGATCAACGAGGAAGAGCACCTGCTCCTGGTCTTCGAAGGAAGCGATTGCTTCCTCGACCTTGGCACGGAAGTCGTCGGGGCCCATGCTCGGCTCGAGCGAGACCACGGCAACAGACGGCTGATCGCCAAAGACCATCGAGCCCGTCTGCTTGATTCCAGCTGCCAAGTCCCCGTGGCTAGCAAGAACAATACTTACCATCACATAACCTCCTTTTTGTCTACGTATTTCCTACACGACATGAAAGGAGTATAGCTGTTTGGTTTGTGGAATTATAGCTAAATCCGCAAAAGGTTGGATTATTTGTTTAAACGTCTAGGTTTGTTACAAGTTGATTACGTTACTGCTTTTTGACTCATTACACGACAAGGCGTCGCTCATCAAGCCATGCATTTTACAGATACAAGCAGGCTGTTCATTAATATCGATATTAAGCAAGCGCGAATGCGCTTGTACTGCCGCTATTTTGTTTAAACAGACATGGCTTGACTATTTTCGTGACTTATGATTTATGAAACCACTCAAAATAGTTGCGGTAGAATAGTTCTTGTTTAAGAGCCAGAAGGCTGAATTTAGGAACTATTTCACCGCAACTTATAGGGAATCCTAGGCGATGTGGAGGGGGTTGGCGGCGTCGACGGCGTCGGGGACGTCGGAAGGGCCATCGGGAGCAGCGCCTGCCGGGTCCTCGTCGGGGGTCTCGATCTGCTTGATCATGACCTCCTGGCCCTGCAGCAGGTATGTCTCGCCGCTACCGCAATGGGGACAGGTCTTGCCGTGCTCGACCGTCGCGTAGTCGCGGCCGCACGCCTCGCAATATGTCACGGCCTCGACGGGCTCCACGATAAGCTCCGCGCCCTGCGCGATAGGCTTTTTATCTGCTGCCCAGCGCCAAGCGTCGAGCAGCAAGTCGGGAACGACGCCCGAGACCTCGCCCAGCAGCAACGTTACGCTCGAAACGCGACGCACGCCATGAGCGCGCGCCACATTCTCGACATCGCGAATGATGTGGTAAACGATCCCCAATTCATGCACTTTTTCTTCCGCCGTTCCCGTTATGGCTACTTACTTGCGACCGAACTTAATCTTGATGGCGCGCTTGAGCGCGTACTTGCCCAGGCTTGGGAGCTTTTGCTCGTATTTGACCATCGTGGAGCACTCGGGGCGGTCGCGATCCAGATGGATGGCGTCAAACGCGCACTTGGTGGTGCACAGGCCGCAGCCGATGCACTTGTTGGGGTCGACAATCGAGGCGCCGCAGCCCAGGCAACGGGCGGTCTCGGCGCGCACCTGCTCCTCGGTAAAGGTCTCAACATACTCGCTAAACGGCGCAGCCTTCTCGCGTTCGCGGTCCACATGCGCAACCTCGCGGCTCGCGTTGTCGTAGCTCTCGAGCACAACGTCGTCGCGGTCGAGTGCGGTGTAGCGGCGCTGATTGCGGCCGATGGTGAGCGTGGAGCCCGGCTGCACAAAGCGATGGATGGACACCGCGGCCTCGTGGCCGGCGGCGATAGCGTCGATGGCAAAGCTGGGGCCAGTGTAGACGTCACCACCCACAAAGATGTCGGGTTCGGCGGTCTGGTAAGTCTGGGGATCGGCAAGGGCGCCCTGGCCGCGGCCGAGCTCCACCTTGGAGCCAGCCAGCAGGTCGCCCCACACAATGGACTGGCCAATCGACATGACGACACGGTCGGCATCGACACGGCGCAGATCGTTCTCGTCGTACTCGGGCGCAAAACGGCCCTCGTCGTCAAAGACACGCGTGCAGCGCTTGAAGGTGATACCGCACACACGACCGGCCTCGTCCAGGTGAATCTCCTTGGGGCCCCAACCGCAGCTGATGTGAGCGCCGTCCTCAACGGCCTCGCGACGTTCCTCCTCGCTGGCGGGCATCTGGACCTCGCTCTCCAGGCAGAACATCTCAACGTGCTCAGAGCCCAGACGGCAGGCGTTGCGGGCAACGTCGATGGCCACGTTGCCGCCGCCCACCACAATGGTGCGGCCGGACAGGGTATCGATCTTGCCGCTGTTAACCTCGCGAAGGAAGTCGACGGCCACGGTCACGTCCTCGGCATCCTCGCCCGGAATGCCGGCAAGGCGGCCGCCCTGGCAGCCAATGGCAACGTAGAAGGCCTTAAAGCCCTGCTCGCGCAGCTCGTCGAGCGTCACATCGCGACCGACCTCAACGCCATAGCGGAACTCGGCACCCATCAGGCGAATGATCTCGACCTCGGCCTCGATAACATCCTTCTGCAGCTTAAAGCTGGGAATACCGTAGGTGAGCATGCCGCCCGGGCGCTCGTTCTTCTCGAATACGACGGGCTTGTAGCCCTTCTCGGCCAGATAGAAGGCACAGGACAGGCCGGCCGGACCGGCACCGATAATGGCAATCTTCTGATCGAAGCCGCCAGCGCGCGTCGGCGTCACCACAGGTGGGACATAGCGGGTCGCGGCATCCAGATCGCGCTGAGCGATAAACTTCTTGACCTCGTCGATAGCCACGGCGGCGTCCACACGGCCGCGAGTGCAGGCATCCTCGCAGCGGCGGTTACACACGCGGCCGCAGATGGCGGGCAGCGGGTTCTCACGCTTGATGAGCGCCAGTGCCTCGTCATAGCGACCCTGAGCCGCGAGCTTCAAATAGCCCTGAACGGCAACGTGCGCGGGGCAGGCCGTCTTGCAGGGAGCGGTGCCGGACTCATGCGTCTCGATGCGGTTGTCGTTGCGGTAGTTGGGCGACCACTTGGTGTGGCCCCACTTGGTGGCATCGGGCAGCTCCTGGCGCGGATACTCGGGCACCTGTCCGCCGGCCTTTTTGCTGCAGAGCTTCTGGCCCAGCTTGGCGGCGCCGGCCGGACACACCTCGACGCAGCGACCGCAGGCCACGCACTTGTCCTTCTCGACCTTAGCGACATAGGCCGAGCGCGACAGGTTGGGCGTGTTGAACAGCTGCGAGGTGCGCAGGGCGTAGCACACGTTGACGTTGCAGTTGCAGATGGCGAAGATCTTGTTCTCGCCGTCGATATTAGTGATCTGGTGCACAAAGCCGTTGTCCTCGGCCTGGCGCAAGATGTCGTAAACCTCGTCGCGGGTCACGTAATGGCCACGATCGGTCTCAACCACGTAGTCGGCCATATCGCCCACGGCGATGCACCAATCGGCCGGGTCGTCGGCGCAGCCCTCACCCATCACGCGACGGCTCGCACGGCAGCTGCAGGTGCTGGCGGCATATTTGCCATCGTATTTGTCGAGCCAATGCTCAATATGCTCGATCGGCACCGACGTGCTCGCGGCATCGATAGCCTTCTCGACCGGAATGACATGCATGCCGATGCCGGCACCACCGGGCGGCACCATCGGCGTGGCCTTGGACAGCGGTCCCTTGGACGCCTGCTCAAAGAACTTAGCATAGACCGGGTGCTCCTCGAGCTGGCTCACGCGCATGTTGAGGAACTCGGCGGAACCCGGCACCAGCATGGGCAGCACCCACTGCTTGGCGCGCTCGGGGTTTTCCCAGTTGTACTCGAGCAGACCCGTGTAGCTCATGTCGTCGAGCATCTTCTCGATATCGGCTTCGGGCATGCCGGTGAGCTTGACCATCTCGGGCAGCGTATAGGGACGGCGCATCTTCATCTTGCAGAGCACTTCGGCCTGCTCGTCGGTTGCGGCCTCGGCAAACGACCAGTACTCGTAGCCCAGCAGCTCATCGCGATGCAGCAGACGGTTGGTGCAGTGCTCGCACAGCTTGACGATGGCCTCGCGCGGATGATCCGGCAGCGGCGGCACGAACTCCGAACCGATGTCGGGCTCGGTGTAGCTAATCCCCGGTCCGTTGAGAATCATGGTTGTCCCTTCTCTTGCCACAGCCCGGCGGGACCGCGGCGCCCCTCTTTTTTTGCAGGCCGGGCATGCCCCCATGCCGTTCACCCGCCATTGTTGACATTGTGTCAAAAATAGTATTGACGAACCGTCAACAATATTCAAGACTGTTAGGCGAACGGTCAGGCAAAAGAGGATGAAAGGCGGCAAAACATGGGCAACAACACAGCAGATACCTCTGTGGTCGATGCCGTCCCCGCATCCGATAGCGCGGCAAAGCGCCTGACGGGCGACGAACGCCGTCGCGAGATCCTCGATGCCGTGCGTACCGTAAGCTCCGAGCTGGGCGTGTCCCACCTATCGGTATCGGCCGTGACCAAGCGAGCCGGCTGCACGCGCTCGCTGTTTTACCACTACTTCGCCGACATGGACGCCGCCGTCACCGCCGTCATGGACGAGGCGATCGACGGCTTTATCTCCGAACTCGAGCAGTGGAACGCCGGCCGCACCGTCGGCGATATCGAGGGCGCACTCGACACCGTCGCCCCGCTCTTTAAGCGCCTGGTCGCCAGCGGCCATGAGCTGCCGAGCACGCTCACCTCGAGCAGCGGCGCGCTCTATGGCGGCTTTCTGCACAACGTGGTTCAGCGCGTGGCGCAATACATTTGCGACACCACCGTGGTGGATTTTGTCGCCCATCATGAGCTACGCATCGACCATGTCTACGAGACGTTCTACACCCTCATCATGGGGTTGTTGATGTATATCCGCACGCACCCCGATGTGCCCGACGAGACGGTCAAGGAAATCATCGCCTCGACACTCCACATCGAGGGCTATACCGCCAAGTATCCGGAGCGCAAGCCCCAGAACTGACGACATTTGGCCAAACTGCCCGCGATCAGAAGAGGGGCCGCGGGCGTGTGAAAGGAGAGCAGCATGCTGTTCGATGTTTGGGGTAGCGATACCCTTATCCACTGGGCCGGCTGGGCCATGGTCTTTATCGGCCTGATCGTGCTCAACGAGGTCGGCCGCCGCACCAAGCTGGGCGCAGCAATCATCTTTGGCGTGGCTCCGCTGGCCATGACCATCTACTGCGTCGCCATCGCCATCGGCGTCTCGCAGGGTGCCGAGTGGGCGCTCACCAACCCCACCCATGTGTACCAGAACAGCTGGTTCCACTACGCCAAGGTATACGCGGCGCTGGCCGGCTGCTGGGGCTTCATTGCCATTAAGTACCAGTGGGGCAAGATCGGCAAGGCACATTGGTTCCGCGCATGGCCGTTTGTGATCGTCGCCATCAACATCATGATTGCCGTCGTATCCGACTTCGAGAGCGCCTATCACTTCTTTGTCCTGGGCGAGTCCACCTGGGTCACCTCCGAAGGTGCTACGCAGCTGGCCGGCTGGAACAACGTGTTCAACGGCATCGCCGGTATTATCAACATCTTCTGCATGACCGGTTGGTGGAGCGTCTACGCCTCCGAGGATCAGACCGATATGCTGTGGCCCGATATGACCTGGGTCTACATCATCGCCTACGATATCTGGAACTTCTGCTACACCTACAACTGCCTGCCCACCCACTCCTGGTTCTGCGGCTTTGCGCTGCTGCTGGCGCCCACTGTCGCCGCCTTTATCTGGAACAAGGGCGGCTGGATCCAGAACCGCGCCTTTACGCTGGCCATTTGGTGCATGTTTGCCCAGGTGTTCCCGTACTTCCAGGAGGAGTCCATCTTTGTGACCCACTCCACGCTCGACCCCGGCGCCTCTACCGCGGTCTCGATCGCCGCACTGGTCGCCAACGTCGCCGCGATCATCTACATCGCCTACCGTGCCAAGAAGCTCGGCCGCAATCCCTACAAGCAGGATGTCTTTGAGGGCACCAGCGATTGGGAGAAGGCTACCGCTCGCCGCGCCAAGGTGGATTACGCACACGCCGAGTAACGCGCCTGGCGCAAACGCCGCTTGAATGTGAAGCCGCCTGGCCGACTCCGCGCAATGCAACGTATTGCATGCCCCCGGAAAGCGATTTGTCCGCTTTCCGGGGGCTTTTTGTTGTTACGCGCATCCACGCACATATTCAAAACCTCTCGCACAGATAAAATCAGATTTCCAATCGCCTGACAGCTCTATATGACTCTGTTTTTGGGTACATTGTTGTCCCGATATTGAGCTTGGGGGATGTATGAATGATGAGACGATGGGCCAAGAGGATGCGGCCCAAGATGCAGAAGCTTGCGCTGAGGCCTTGGAGAGCTTAGACCGGATTTCACTCGATGAGATTGCGTTTGACGATTCGGGCGTTGATGTGCAGGATGAGCCGGAAACCGAGGCGCAATCCGATGATCAGGATGCAGGCGACGTTGAGCCTGCCGAGGATGAGGCAGATCACGAAGGCACCGAAAGCGAGGCCGGCAACCAGCCCGAATCCGACACGGGCGAGGAAACCGTCTTGCTCGACAGCTTGCCGGCCGAGGATTCGCTGACTCGCGAGCTTCCTGGCCTGGGTTCCGCACCAGCCGTGGACGAGACCATCGCCATGGGCGATATACCCCTGCCGTCCGTTCCCTCGGCACGCGAGGCCGAGGTCCGCCATCGCAAGATGTCGCCCAAGCGCCGCAATCTGATGGTCGCCGGTGTCGTGGCCGTCGCGCTCGTCGCCGGCGGTGCAGGCTATGCTGCCTGGAACGGATATCAGCAAGAGCAGGCTGCCGCTGTCGCCGCCAATGCCCACACGATGATGTCGGTGCAGATTGGCGTGCATGCCGCGGGCCTCGACTGTTCCACTGGCTCCAAGATTCCCGTACAGGTGAGCGGTCAGGATTCTGACGGCTCCTCCGTGAGCGAAACGCTCTATGTTGACGAGCACGGCCGCGGCATCAAACTACTGCCCGGCGATTACACGCTCTCCATCGCTGCCTCCCCCATCGCGGCCGACGGCACCATCTATACCGTCCCGACCACCAAGACGCAGGTCACCGTTAAGAGCGATGGACAGGATTTAAGTGCCCAGGCCACCTTTAAGCTCAAGGTGCCTTCGGCCGACACGGTGGCTGACGACCAGATCGATGCCGCCGCCAAGTATGCCGAAGAGGGCGGTGCGAGCTCCGCCGCGGCTGCCAAGGTGCTCCAGCAGGCAGCAACCGCGCGGCGCGACGCCGCCGTCAATGCCGTGAGCGCGCAAAAGGCACAGGCATCCCGTGATGCTGACGCTCGCCACAAGGCAACCGACCTCTACCAGCTCGATATTCCCGTCGAGTGGTACGGCAAGGTCGCAACTTGGCAAAACGGCAGCACGCTATGCATCTATCTGGGCGACGACGCCAATACGCCGCTCGTGACGCTCGTCGCCGTGCGCGATGGCGAGACCTTTACGCCCGATGACGACGATACGGTTTTGGGCACGGTCAGCCTGGGCAACGGTTATACCGTCTATGCCAGCGGCCCCGTCTATCCGTACGTGATTCCGCAAACCGTTAATGGGCACACGCAGAACCCCGTGTCGACCTACCCCATGGATACGGCGATTGAGCTTGTCGAGCTCACGACCGGCAACCGCTACACCTATAGCCAGATCAAGAACGTGCTGGTCGGCAAAGACGGCAAGGCCGACGCCGCCACCAAGCTCGAATGCGACTACCTCGCCCAGATTCTGATGCCGAGCATCAAAGCCCAAGACTAGCCGGGCGCATCATGGTGCTCCCCAACCGTGATAAAGGGGCCAGGAGGTCCTGGCCCTACGATCCGTAGATGATTAGGCGAGGAGCCACTTCCATGCGGGCACAACGTGTACCACACCGTGTTCGCATGGAATATCGGCCTGCTCATCCATGGTAACGATTGCCGACTCGCCAAGATCGAACTGGGCCATCGAGGCATCAAGCGCGGCAATTTCGCGCTCGCGCGTTTTCTCACTTGCCATATCCACACTCACCTGAATCAGGCTATAAGCCCGCATGAGAAGTGCGTCCCCAGCCACAAAGTCCACCTCATGGCTTTTGCTCTTCTCTTTGATCAGCAGGCGGCAGACCGAGCCGGTCCTCACCGCGGGAGTCCTTCTTCTTAGCGCATTGAACACTGCGGTCTCGAGCCTCTGGCCCTGGTCCAATGCTGATGCGGGAGAGAATGCTCCAAACATCGCAGGGTCGACAGCGTAGACCTTAGACGCAGACCGCATGTTATTTGCCAATGAACGCGTGAACTCCGGCACAGAAAATAACAGGTAGGCATCCTCATAATACTCAAGTAAATCGCTGAGCGAATTACGACTGACGGGTATCTGTCTGCTCTTGAACTCGTTGTACACTTTGTTCACTGACAGCTCTCGTCCCGAAGATGCCATACACCGCGTCAAGAACAGCGATGCCAGGCGAGGGTTCTTGACGTCGTAACGCTCAATGACGTCCATAGCGACCGTTCGCGAAGCATATTCCTGTAGCAGCTGAATCGCGTCTGCAGGCGTCTGCTCAAGTGTCGCGATGAATCCCCCTCGTTCAAGATACCCGATCAGATGATGTCGAAGCAGCGCTGCATCGCTCGGGGAAAAGGTCGCATCTGACTCGAGAACGCTCCCCGTCTTATATCGAACGTATTCCGAAAAACTCAACGGAAAAAGCTCTCGCACAAGAGAACGACCCCTGAACTCGCTCTTAAGTTCTGAGGACAGCATCTTAGAAGAAGATCCCGTCACATAGACGGTCGCTTTCTCCGTATCGACTACACGCCGCAGAAACGCACCCCATTCGGGAATTTCCTGGATCTCGTCAAAGAAAATGTAAGCGCCCTCGGTTCGAGCAGCAGGATACAGCGCATAGAACGTGTCGAGCACGTCCGCCAGCAGCGATGACTCATACGGGCGCAAGCGCTCGTCCTCAAAATTAAAGTAAAGCATCCGGTCAAGCTCGACGCCCCGACCCTGAAGCCGCTGCATCTCCTGATACAGGCGATACGTCTTTCCACAACGGCGGGCCCCCACAATCACATTTACGATGTTGTCGCGCTTTGGCTCCTGTGGGTTTCCCAGATCAAGGTCTCGCTCAAAGACCTGCGGAACCCCCTGCTGTTCAAAGTCCTTTATTTTCTGGGCGATCAAGTCGTTGAATGCCATGATTCTCCAATCTTGCTCTCTAGCTAATCAAAATTATACTGATTCTTGATTAGCTAGAGAGCAAGATTGTGTGTAGTTTGATTAGCACTTAAGCAAGTTTTATCACCGTTATTGCTCCGAAGGATATCGAGTGGCTAAGAGGACAACCGAGCTCGAATGCGACTCCCCGAGCAGTCAATTTGGAACGGGGCTTTTATGACTACCCTCCCCCTGTAGAAAAATCCCCAACGCAGTTGCGGTGAAATAGGGACTGTTTTTGCTGGTCAAACCGCAAAACAATCCCTATTTCACCGCAACTTATTGGTGGCCTTTTGGGTGGCACTCAGCGCCACGGATCGGCTTCGAACATTGGCTCGCGCTCGGGGCGGCGATCGCTGTAGGGATCGTAGCCGTCATCGTCCTCGTTCTCGGCACGGATGTAGGGGTCGCGCGGCTTGGGTGCCGGCTTGGGCGCAGGCTTGGGTGCGGCGGGTGCGGCATCGGTCGCCAGTGCGTTCGTCTTGTTCTCGTCTTTCATCTGCATAGCTCCTTGCCATGTGCTCACGTTCAACACCATCGATTGTCGCACGAAAAAGGGCGGCGGACCCAATTGGATCCGCCGCCCTTGGCGTTCGGCTCTAAAGGCAGATTTTAAGGCATGCCCAAAATCTACTCGACGTCGGGGACCTCGTAGGTGGCCGCCGGCGTATTGTCGCACACGACGGTAAAGCCGCCGTCCTTGTCGACATCGACCGTCACCTGATCGCCCTCGCGCACCGTGCCGTCGATGATAGCGGCGGCGATGGCATCCACGACCTCGCGCTGGACCAGACGCTTGAGCGGACGGGCGCCAAAGACCGGGTCCAGGCCGCCCACGGCGAGCATCTGCTTGGCCGCCGGGGTGATGGCAAGCGTCATGCGCTCCTTGGCCAGGCGTGCGCGGACGTCGGCAAGCTGGATGTCGACGATCTTCTCGATCTGCGCCATGCCGAGCGGATGGAACACCACGATATCGTCGATACGGTTGAGGAACTCGGGGCGGAAGGTTTGAGCCATGGCGGCGTCGACCTGATGGCGCATCTCCTCCTCGTCCTTGCCGGAAAGCTCGGCGATAGCCTTGGAGCCCACGTTAGACGTCATGATGATGATCGTGTTCTTGAAGGACACCTGGCGACCCTGGCCATCGGTCAGACGGCCGTCATCAAGCACCTGCAGCAGCACGTTAAAGACATCCGGATGAGCCTTCTCCATCTCGTCGAGCAAGATCACGGAGTACGGACGACGGCGCACGGCCTCGGTGAGCTGGCCGCCCTCGTCGTAGCCCACGTATCCCGGGGGCGCACCGATCAGACGCTGGACGCTGAACTTCTCCATGTACTCGGACATGTCGATACGCACGAGTGCGCGCTCGTCGTCGAACAGGCACTCGGCAAGCGCCTTGGCGAGCTCGGTCTTGCCCACGCCGGTGGGGCCCAGGAAGAAGAAGCTGCCGATGGGCTTGTCCGGATCGGAGAGGCCCGCACGGCTGCGGCGCACAGCCGCGGCGACGGCGGAGACGGCCTCGTCCTGGCCGATGACGCGCTTATGCAGCTCACCCTCCAGGCCCTTCAGCTTGTCGAGCTCGCCCTGCATCATCTTGGACACGGGCACGCCGGTCCAGGCACTCACGACCTCGGCGATCTCATCGGAGGTCACCTGCTCGTTGAGGCCCTCGCCGTCCTTCTGCTTTTGTGCCTCGAGCGCAGCCTCGGAATCCTGAATCTGCTGCTGCAGACCCGGAATCACGGAGTAGCGCAGCTCGGACGCACGGCCCAGGTCGCCGTTGCGCGTCGCGCGCTCCTCTTCGCTTCTGGCCTCGTCGAGCTGCCCCTTAAGCTCCTGCACGTGGTCGATGGCGTTCTTCTGGTTGAGCCAGCCGGCCTTTTGCACGTTGAGCTTTTCTTGGACCTCGGCGATCTCTTGGCGCAGGGCCTCCAGACGCTCCTTGGAGGCGTCGTCGGTCTCCTTCATGAGCGCCTGCTCCTCGATCTGCAGCTGGGTGAGCTGACGCGTGGTGGCGTCAATCTCGACCGGCATGCTGTCGAGCTCCATCCGCAGGCGGCTTGCGGCCTCATCGACCAGGTCGATGGCCTTGTCGGGCAGGAAACGGTCGGCGATGTAGCGATCGGAGAGGTCGGCAGCCGCCACGAGCGCGCTATCGGTGATATGCACGCCGTGGAAGATCTCGTACTTCTCCTTGAGGCCACGCAGGATTGAGATGGTGTCCTCGACGGTAGGCTCGCTCACCATAACGGTCTGGAAACGACGGGCGAGCGCCGCGTCCTTCTCGATGTACTTGCGGTATTCGTCGAGCGTAGTCGCGCCGATCGCGTGCAAGTCGCCACGGGCGAGCGCCGGCTTGAGGATGTTACCGGCGTCCATGGAGCCCTCGGTGGCACCCGCGCCCACGATGGTGTGGAGCTCATCGATGAACAGGATGACCTTACCCTCGGACTTCTGTACCTCCTTGAGCACGGCCTTCAAGCGGTCCTCGAACTCGCCGCGGTACTTGGCGCCGGCGACCAGCGCGCTCATGTCGAGCTCGATGAGGTCGCGATCGCGCAGCGTGCTCGGCACGTCGCCGGCTACGATACGCTGGGCGATGCCCTCGACGATGGCCGTCTTGCCGACGCCCGGCTCGCCAATGAGCACGGGGTTGTTCTTGGTGCGACGGGACAGGACCTGGATGGTGCGGCGAATCTCATCGGTACGGCCGATGACCGGGTCGAGTTTGCCGGCGCGGGCGAGGTCACAGATGTTGCGACCGTACTGCTCCAGCGCCTCAAACTGCGTCTTATCCTCGGCAGACGTCACGCGGTCATCGCCACGCAGTTCCTCGTAGACTTGCTCGATGCGCTCCTTGGTCACGCCGGCATCGCGCAGCACGCGGCCGGCCTCGCCCTTGTCCTCGGCAAGCGCCATCAGCAGATGCTCGGTCACCACAAAGCTGTCGCCCATCTTGGTGGCCTTCTTCTCGGCCTTCTCGATGACGCGGACGAGCTCATTGGAAAGACCCATCTGCTGGCCCTCGCCCGAAACCTTGGGCGCGTGGTCGATGGCATCCTGCGTGGAGCGTGCGAGCTGGGCCGGGTCGGCGCCGATGCGCTCGATGATCACGGAGATATTGCGCTCGCCGGCACCGAGCAGGGCGGACAGCAGGTGAATCGGCTCCACCGCGCCGGCCTGCGCGTCAGCAGCCGTGCTCATGGCGGTCTGCAGCGCCTCGCGCGACGTCATTGCTAGCTTATCGATTCTCATGGAATCACCTCTCTTGGGGCGGCCGCCCTACGGGGCGGCTTCACGTTGTTCGAGAAGTATTGTTGCCAGCTTTGCGCGATCTTATACATAAATCTAAGTCTCTATATATAAGATTTTCTGAGTGATTGAAAGATAGGGAGCAGGTGCGCTCACCCGCTACGGCCTCGTCCCCTTACTATCTCAATCTGTAACATCTAGCGGCTGTTTATGGCTCTAGATGTTACAGATCGAGACAGACCGAAAACCACCACAAAGAGGGCAGGCACCTTTGTGGTGGTCGAGGTCTCTACTCCTTCGCCGAACCCGTACTTCCCGATTCGACGGTCCAGGGCATCTCATCCTCGAACAGCCATGTACGGGCAGACCCACTATCGCGTGCAGTCTGCGGGTCAGGCAAGCAGGTCTGTTTATAGGCATCTTGGATACACTGACCCATAAAATCGTTGAGCTCGGTCTGGTCGCCCTCCATGACATAGGCGACATCGCCGTCCATGATGTAGATGCCCGGACCCTCATTGCCCTCGTAGCCCGGATCGTACGAGACATCACATAACTTTGCGCCGTTTGCAGTGTCCAGCTCGATGGAAGAGTGGCATCCGCCAACCATCTCGTTCGCTTTTGCCCGATAGGACGCATATCCGTACCAACGCTTAAATGTTTTGCCCTTGAGTAGCTCGGACGTCCTATCGATCAGGCTTGTATCCGTGGTATAGCGCATGGCCCCAAGCTGAATACGCGGATAATTGCTAATACCCAGCACAGCCGGCTGCTCATCAAAATCAACGGTAATGGCCTCGGGCTTGTCGTCGCCGGTCAGAAGTTCGACAGATTGAATCACAGGCTTGACCACCGGCTCCGTCACCGCAGCAGGTAGAAATGCCATACCGACAGCGCCCGCGCCAACCACAGCGATCGCAAGCGCCAAGACAATCAATCCAATACGGGCAGAACGGCTCACGGCAAAACACCCCACAATGCAAACCTTCGCCACCTGCACTAATGATACCGCCAGCTAACACTATTACCAAAAGAAGCCGCGCGCTCCTCACCACCACAAAGGGGACAGGCACCTTTGTGGTGGTTTTCGACGCTAACGGTCGACCATCTCGCGCCATGAGATTAAACTTGAATTGTTCTCTGAACATATCCATTTCTGCCTATCCTCAACAGATCTTTGTCTCGAGGAGCGCATATGAAGCCGTCTCATTCCACCGGTCGCAACGTCATCGCCATTCTCGCCATACCCATCGTGATGCTCTTCCTTATCGTCATCACGCCCTTTTCTTTTGGTATCGCCTCGCCCTTCGATCTTTGCGGGATGATCGACGCCGGCTCGCGTGCCACCTCGCTCTCCTTTGTCTGCCGTGGCGTGTTCTACGAATATGCAATTCCCACCGGAAGTTGGCAGTCCAAGTTACCGTTGCTCGGCAAGGTCGACGGATGCTCCCCCTATTTCTGCCTTGAACCTCAGGCGCTAAACTATCTGATCGACGACCAGCCACTCGACTCCATCACCCTCGCCTACGACTACGCACCAAACACCGATGAGCGCCACATGAACCAAGTCCTCGACAAGCTGCTTGGACAGTGCGGGCTCACCGCGGAAGCCGGTCGAACCATCTATAGCAACCGGAAATTAAAGCGAACAGAACTCCGCCGTGTCGGAAAAATCAAAGGGCGAAACGGGGCCGCCTACTGGGATGCCTGGGCAACACGCGACAAGGGCGAATTCGGACACAGCACCTATATGGTCACTGTCTACACCAAAGACGGAATTAAGGACAATGTTGACGATTTCGCGTCATCCAAACTCGGCATCCCCAAAACAACCAAGCCCGCCAGCCCAGATGAAATCCTGTAGAGACGCTCATTAGAATGTCGTTCAGCGAGCACGGCAGCATCGAGCTCGCCCCCACCACCACAAAGGAGACAGGAGCCTTTGTGGTGATCTTCGGCCCCGGCGTTCACCATCTCAATCTGTAACATCTAGCGGCCGTTTTTGGGTCCAGATGTTACGGATCGAGATGAATTGTTTAGCAGTGCCCGTTTATCTAGATCTGTAACAACTACTCGGCAAATAAGGGTCTACCTATTACAGAACGAGACAAACCGCGACCACCACAAAGGGGACAGGCACCTTTGTGGTGGTTTTCGACAAAAAGAAGCCGCCCCATTAACAGAAGCGGCATCAAGCAAGTCTATTTACTAGCGTCCCTCAAGACCCAACGAGAACGCAGAAATGTAGCCCGGGGCTTACCCTTTCCCGAACGCGACCCTCGCGAAGCGCGTGAGCGGGCGGGAAAGGGTAAGCCCCGGGCGGACAATTAAGTGCGTTACTCGGCAGCGGCCTTGAACTTGTTGTAGTTGATCAGGCAGCCGGCCTTGACGATGGCACGCTCCTCGGCCGTCATATCGGCAATGTAGAGCTCAATCTGCTCGACCGTGCCGTCGGCGCGCACCACGTAAGCGGCGATGTTCTGCAGATCGCCGTCGAGCGCGGCGCGGATACCCGGCACAAAGACGTAGTCGCCTACCTCAAAGTTAGGCTCGGCCTCCATCTGGAAGGGCACCATGCCCCAGTTCATCACGTTGGAGCGATAGCGCTTGGTGGCGTACTCGTGGACGATGTTGGCCAGACCGCCAATTACGCGCTGGCAGCTCGCAGCCTGCTCGCGGGCAGAACCGTCACCGGGCTTCTTGGCATAGAGCATGGAGCCGTACTCGGTCGCCTTGGCATCGGCCGCGACGCCGGCGCCGGCCAGTGCCTCAAACACGCTGGCAAGCTCGATATCGAGCGCCGCCAAGTCGCCTGCTGCCTCGCCGGCAACGCGGCGCTTTTCCACCGCGTCGACCTCCTTGGAACGACCCACGTAGGCCGGATCGCGGCGGCTGAGAGTAAACTCGGCCAGGCCCAGCGGGTTGGAGCGGAAGGAGCTCGTCTCGCCCGAGGGAATGAGCTCGTCGGTCGTGGTGACCGGGTCCATGATCTTGGAGCACACCTTGAGCAGGATATCGTCGCCGAGAGGCTCCATCGCGGGCCACGGCTTGATATTGGGACCCTCGACCAGCTCGTCGGCAGGCTCCGCCTTGCCAAAGCCCCAGTACACGCGCTTTTTGTACGGCGCGTCGTCAAAGGTGTACTCGCAGGCCTCGTCCCAAGTCTCCTCGGGCAGATCGGTCGCCGGCGTCAGGACGCCGCCGTTGGCAGCCGTCGCCGCAATGGAACGGGCGTCCATCAGGGCCACGGCGCTCAGCTGGCCATTACCCGGCTTGGAACCCTCGCGGTTGGGGAAGTTGCGCGTAGTGTGGCGGATGGACAGGCCGTTGTTGGCAGGCGTGTCGCCGGCGCCGAAGCACGGGCCGCAGAATGCCGTGCGCACGATCGCGCCGGCCTCCATAAGGTCGTAGATGTAGCCGCGGCGTGTAAGCTCGAGTGCCACGGGCTGGCTCGTGGGGTAGACCGACAGCGAGAACTCGCCGCAGCCGGTGTTGGCGCCCTTGAGCACGCGGGCGGCCTGAACCACGGAGTCGTAGTTGCCGCCCGAGCAGCCGGCGATAACGCCCTGCTGCACGTGCAGCTTGCCATCGACGATCTTGTCGAGCAAACTAAAGTGCGTCTTGCCCTCGCCGATCTTGGCAGCCTCGAGCTCCACCTCGTGCAGGATGTCCTCGAGGTTCTCGTTGAGCTCGTCGATCTCAAAGCCGTTAGAAGGATGGAACGGCAGCGCGATCATGGGCTTGATGCTCGACAGATCGACCTCGACGCAGCCGTCGTAGTAGGCGACATCGGCGGGCTTGAGCTCGCGGTAGTCGTCGCCGCGACCGTGCATGGTCAAAAAAGCGTGCGTGTCCTCGTCGGTGGCCCAGATACTCGACAGGCAGGTGGTCTCGGTGGTCATAACGTCGACGCCGTTGCGGTAGTCGGTCGTCATGCTCGCGATGCCGGGGCCCACGAACTCCATGACCTTGTTCTTGACGTAGCCCTTGGCAAAGACGGCTCGGATGATGGCGAGCGCCACGTCGTGTGGGCCGACGCCGGGACGCGGGGCACCCGTGAGGTAGATGGCGACGACGCCGGGATAGGCAACGTCGTAGGTGTCGCGCAGCAGCTGTTTGGCCAACTCGCCGCCGCCCTCGCCCATGGCCATGGTGCCCAGGGCGCCGTAGCGGGTGTGCGAGTCGGAACCCAAGATCATCTTGCCGCAACCGGCGAAGTTCTCGCGCATAAAGGAGTGGATGACGGCGATGTGCGGCGGGACGAAGATGCCACCGTACTTCTTGGCAGCCGAGAGGCCAAAGACGTGGTCGTCCTCGTTGATGGTGCCGCCCACGGCGCACAGCGAGTTATGGCAGTTGGTGAGCACGTAAGGCAGCGGGAACTGCTCCATGCCCGAGGCGCGCGCCGTCTGGATGATGCCGACAAAGGTGATGTCGTGGCTCGCCATGGCGTCGAAGCGAATCTTGAGCGCCTCGGGGTCGCCGGACGTATTGTGTGCCTGGAGGATCGAATACGCGATGGTGCCGCGCTTGGCATCCTCGGGTGCCTGCGTAATACCGCGCTCGGCAGCCTCGGCCACAGGCACAACCTCGCTGCCGCCGCACAGGTAGATGCCGTCCTCGTACAGCTTAACCATACTGTCTCCCACTCTGCCCGAAAGGCTCGGGCGCATAGCATACATTCGTTCAATATCGTGCCATAGAACGGTTGCGAGTGGGTTACGAATCTGCACGTTCACTTTATCTCAGTAAAGTACAGGACAAGCCCGGTGTGGGCCGGCAGATTTGGTGCAAGAGTGTCCCTTTCGACTAGTCATTTAAGAACGTCCCCAATGACTACCCGACAAGGAGTGTCCCGAAGTGCCGGCACAAAAGGAACGTCCCCAAGTGCCGCATCCGGGCCATGGCAACGCCGATATTTTGGCGCGGACAGCGAAAGCCCGCCAGAGCGAGCAAGGTGCCTTGAAACAAGGCGGCATTGATCTTTTGATCATGCCGTCGAAGTTGAAAGGCAGATTGCCGCTCTGGCGGGCTTGCAGCGTCGACTGGTTACGCGGGTTGGTAAACCCGCGTAACTACAAATCTCCGCCGGCGCCCAGCAGCTTGCGCATAACCTGTTCGGGGTTAACCGAGCCGTCGCGCGGGGCCAGGGCGGTAATCTTCTTTTGCATCTTGTACTCGTGCAGCTCGTCCTCGAGCTGGCGCACGCGGGCGCGGAGCTTTTCGTTCTCGCGCTCGCGCTCCTCGGCACGCTCCTTCATATCGAGAATGCGCACCACGCCGGCAAGGTTGATGCCCTCGTCGGTCAGCTGGTTGATGAGCTCCAGGCGCTCGATATCGGCACGCGAATACAGACGCGTGTTGCCGCCCGAGCGCTGGGGATTCACCAAGCCTTTGGACTCGTAGACGCGCAGAGTCTGCGGGTGCATGCCGGTCAGCTCGGCCGCCACGCTGATCATGTACAGCGGTTTGTTCCTATTGTCCTCGGCCATGCTACCTGACCCCTTTCCGTCTCGCTATCGTCCATCATAAGCCCGTGGGCGCGGGCGTGCGCCGCGACCGCCCTAGTACGTCGCCTTGTAACGGTTGACCTTCTCGCGATAGTCGCGTGTGTCGGTCTCGCGCAGCTTGGTCATGGCATCGCGCTCGTCATCGGATAGGTTCGTGGGGACCTGCACCTTGATCTCGACGAGCAGCGCGCCTGTGCGGCCACGGTGCTTAACGTCGGGCGCCCCCATTTCCTTAAAGCGGAACTTCTTGCCCGTCTGGGTACCCGCGGGCACCTTCAGACGAACCGTCGCACCGCCGGGCGTCGGCACGTCCACCGTGCAGCCGAGCGCCGCCTCGTAGACCGAGACCGGTACCTCCATGGTCACGTCGGCACCTTTGCGCTTAAACAGCGGGTGCTCCTCCACATGCGTGGTCACGACCAGGTCGCCGCGCTCGCCACCCGCAACGCCGTACTCGCCGCGACGTTTGTAGCGTAGCTTGCCGCCGTCGACCGCGCCCGCGGGCACCGAGACCGTAATGGTCTGCTGCTCGCCTGTCGAGGGAATGCGATAGGTGACCTTGTGCGTCACGCCGCGAAACGCGTCCTCGGCCGTCACATCGACGGTCAGCGACAGGTCGCCGCCCTTGCGAGCACGGCTGCGGCCCGCTCCGGCATTACCCGCGGCCCCGGCAAAGCCCGAGCCCCAATCGCTGCCCCAGGCGCCGTTGCCGCTAAAGATGCTGTCGAAGATATCGCCCCAGCCGCTCGCGCCGGCACCGGCGCCGTAGCCACCGCTATACGCGCCGCCCGCGCCCGGCATGCCGCCGAACATGAGCATCTGGTCGTACTCTTTGCGCTTCTTCTCGTCCGAAAGCGTCTCGTAGGCCTCGCTAATCTCCTTGAACTTGGCCTCGTCGCCGCCGGCATCGGGGTGATATTTTTGCGCGAGCTTGCGAAACGCGCTCTTGATCTCTTTGTCGGAGGCGCTCTTGGATACGCCCAGGATGTCATAGAAGGTTTTGCCTGCAGCCATCGTAGCTCCTCTCCTGTTACGTCCGCCGTCCATGCAGACGACGGCTCATGCTTTCATATGGCACTAGGCCAGAAAGGGCCCCGGGTGTTGCCCCGGGGCCCTTCTCAATTACTCCTCGGTGCTCTCGGCCGTATCGGCCGCGGCATCCTCGGGCGCCGCTTCGGGCTCCGGTGCGGGGCGCTTCTCGCCACCGTAGGTCACCGTCACCATCGCGGAGCGCAGGATGCGATCCGCCATGCGGTAGCCCTTCTGGTACACGTCGTTGACGGTCTCGTCGTACTGCGATGCGTCCTCGACGCGACCCACAGCCTGATGCTCAAGCGGATCAAACGCCTCGCCCTTGGGGTCGATGGGCTCAACGCCCTCGTGCGCAAACACATCGAGCAGCTTGGCATGTACCGCGTCAACGCCATCGACGAACTGCTTAAAGTCGTCGGAAAGCTCTTGGCTGCGGGCATGGTCGATCGCGCGCTCAATATCGTCGATCACCGGCAACAGCGCGGTGACAAGCTTCTCGGTCGCGCGCTCGCGCTCGGCAAGGCGCTCGTTGGCGGTGCGGCGACGGAAGTTCTCCCAGTCGGCCTGCAGGCGGGCGGTGCGCTCGGTAGCGTCCTTCGCCTTGTCCTCGGCGGCCTTCTGAGCCTCTGCCGCAGCGTCGAGCTCATTGCGCACGTCGGCAAGCTCCTTTTGGGCCTGCTCGAACTTGAGCTTAAAGTCGTTGTCGGCGGCTTCCTCACCGGCGCGGATAGCGGCTTCCACCATCTCGTCCTCGGTCATCGTCGCCTCCTTGTTGGAATCCTCTACTTGGTTCTCGGCAGCCTCGGCGGCCGGGGCCTCGTTGGCCTCGGTATCGTCAACGGCCTCTACGGGAATCTTCACGTCCTTCTCCTCAGAGTCAACGGGGGCGGCACCAACGGCGGCCGCCTCCGTGCGAGCTTTACGGGCGGACATGATTACTTGTCCTCGTCGTCCACAACCTCGTAGTCGGCGTCGACAACGTCATCGTCGGCAGGCTGGGCACCGGCGGCACCGTCAGTCTGCTGCTGAGCGTCGGCGTAGACAACCTGGGCCAGCTCGTAGGCCACAGACTGCAGGGACTCGCCGGCAGCCTTGATGGCCTCGACGTCAGAGCCCTCGAGCGCCTTCTTGGCGTCGGCGATAGCGGCCTCGGCCTTGGACTTCACGTCGGCGGAAACCTTGTCGCCCAGCTCGTTGAGGGTCTGCTCGGTGGAGTAGCACAGGCTGTCGGTCTGGTTGCGGACCTCGACCTCTTCCTTCTGCTTCTTGTCCTCCTCGGCATGAGCCTCGGCGTCTTTGACCATACGATCGACTTCGTCGTCGGACAGAGCAGTGGAGCCAGAAATGGTGATCTGCTGCTCCTTGCCGGTGCCCTTGTCCTTAGCGGAGACCTTGACGATGCCGTTGGCGTCGATGTCGAAGGTAACCTCGATCTGCGGCACGCCGCGACGGGCAGCCGGGATACCGGTCAGCTGGAACTTACCGAGCGACTTGTTGTCGCGGGCAAGCTCGCGCTCGCCCTGGAGCACGTTGATCTCGACGCTGGTCTGGTTGTCGGCAGCGGTGGAGTAGACCTCGGTCTTGGAGGTCGGGATCGTGGTGTTGCGGTCGATCATCTTGGTCATGATGCCGCCCATGGTCTCGACGCCCAGCGACAGCGGGGTAACGTCGAGCAGCAGGATGCCCTCGACGTCGCCGGTGAGCACGCCGCCCTGGACGGCAGCGCCGTCAGCAACGACCTCGTCGGGGTTCACGGACATGTTGGGCTGCTTGCCGGTCATGGTCTTGACGAGCTCCTGAACGGCGGGCATACGGGTGGAGCCGCCGACGAGGATGACCTCGGTCAGATCGGAGAGCTTAAGCTTGGCGTCGCGCAGGGCATTGGTGACAGGCTGCTTGCAGCGCTCGAGCAGGTCGCGGGTGATCTTCTCGAACTCGGCGCGGGTCAGCGTGTAGTTGAGGTGCAGCGGGCCGGACTGGTTCATGGTAATGAACGGCAGGTTGATGGTGGTCTGCTGGGCAGCGGAGAGCTCCTTCTTGGCGTTCTCGGCGGCCTCCTTCAGACGCTGCAGGGCCATGGGGTCCTGACGCAGATCGACACCGTTCTCCTGCTGGAACTTGTCGGCCATCCAGTCGATGACGCGCTGATCCCAGTCGTCGCCGCCCAGGTGGTTGTCGCCCGAGGTGGACAGAACCTCAAACACGCCGTCTGCGAGGTCGAGGATGGAGACGTCGAAGGTGCCGCCGCCCAGGTCGAAGACCAGGATGCGCTGGTCGGTGCCCTGCTTGTCCAGACCATAGGCCAGGGCAGCAGCGGTCGGCTCGTTGACGATACGCTTGACGTTGAGGCCGGCGATCTTACCGGCATCCTTGGTGGCCTGACGCTGGGCGTCGTTGAAGTAGGCCGGGACGGTGATGACGGCGTCGGTGACGGTCTCGCCCAGATACTTCTCGGCGTCGGCCTTCATCTTGGCGAGCACCATGGCGCTCACCTGCTCGGCGGTGTAGTCCTTGCCCTCGATGTCGACGACGGCACGGCCACCCTGGCCCTCCTTGACCTCATACGGCACGGTCTTGATCTCGGAGGTGCACTCGGAGTACTTGCGGCCCATGAAGCGCTTGATAGAGAACACGGTGTTCTTGGGGTTGGTGACCGCCTGGTTCTTAGCGGCCTTACCCACAACGCGGTCACCGTCGGCACGGAAGCCCACGACGGACGGGGTGGTGCGGTCGCCTTCAGCGTTTACGATGATGGTCGGAGAACCGCCCTCGAGGACGGCCATGGCGGAGTTGGTAGTACCAAGGTCGATACCAAGAATCTTACTCATTAGAAATTCCCTCTCTCTTGTGCGTTCGCGCCGCCTCGACGGTCTGTCACGCGGCGCTTCGGCTTGTCTTTCAGGATGTAGTGTATCCCCTTATGGGCCGGAATATACAAAATCTAAGTCAATTCATATAAGATTTCTTATTGCCGAGAGTTTAGGTTCTCAAATGCGCAGGTAGATGCGCTGATGGAGTTCTCGGCAAGTCTATCGAGATCTATGTAGAGATGGCTGAGATTTGCGTCCGGGGGTGCCTGGGGTTGCCTTGTGGAAAGCTCGTCCCGGTTTGAGCGTGGATTCCGGGTCGCAGTTTCCGTCTGAAGGCTCAACCGGAAACCGTATCCCGTTTTGAGAGCTGATACCGGGTCGCAGTTTCCGCTAGCGGGCCCAACCGGAAACTGCGACCCGTTTTTCGGCCAAATAACGGGATGCCCTTTCCGCAGGCGCGCTCAATAGCTCAATATTTCAAGTCACCTTTAGCTAACATTTGCGCAGCTCAACGGCCCCACCTGCGCGTTTTTTAGTAAACCTTGGCATACTCGGCGAACGGTATGAAGATGCCGGTCAGAGGGTATTGCAAACGGTCGCTCCCGTGGTATGTTTTTGCCCGAATCAAACCGGCGCGCATCGCCTGTAGCGTCGGTCAACAGAGAGGAAACTACCATGGCTCATCCCGTAATTGATGCCGACGAGTGCATCGCTTGTGGCGTTTGCGTCGACTCCTGCCCCGCTGGCGTTCTGGAGCTCCAGGACGTCGCTACCGTCGCTGACGAGGACTCCTGCGTCGCCTGTGGCGCTTGCCAGGACGCTTGCCCCGCCGGCGCGATCACCGAGATCGTCGAGGAGTAACAACTCCCCCACTTGCACACTCAAAAGTACACCGTGCACAAAAAAGGAGGCCTCCGCATCGCCGCGGAGGCCTCCTTTTTGTGACCACCAATTTGAGGACAGGTTTCAAATTGGTGGTTTTGTCCCGCCACGAGTTCGCCCCAAATGGGAATGTGGACAAAATCACCCGTATAAACAACTAAATCTGCAGCAGCCGAGACAAACCAACGACAGCCGAAGAAGTCAGACTGAACAGACGCTGGCAAAAATGTTCTGCATCTTTTTACTAATAATAGGAAGCAGCTATTTAAAGCTAGACGCAGCGATAGAAAAGCATTTCGCCTACAACACCGAGCGCCCTATTCAAAATCAAGCAGCTTTGCAACGGGAACCCTGTAGAGAAGTGCCAACGCGTAGAGGGTCTGAAGCCGAGGAGCCCGCTTTCCTTGCTCGATATATCCAATCGAAACCCGGTCCATACCGAGCGCTTCTCCGACAGCCTCTTGGGACAGCCCATGGCTCTTTCGAAGAAGTTGCAGATGGTGGCCCAGCTGCTTGTTGAAGTTTTGAAAACTCTCTGTCTGCATAAATCAACGCTATGACATAGGAATTTGTTGAACAACAAACAGAGAGTTTGCAAACAGACTTTTCCCAGCTTAATATGCAAACAAGGCGTTAGCAAAGGAGTGGTTCTATGGATAAGCAAAACCATCGATTTGCCGAAACTAAGATCCAAAAGGCCGCCATGGTGATATGGCAAGCGTCTCATGAGGGACAGGACCCGATTAGTTACTCGGAGTTCGCCCAGAGGATGGATATGGGAAATCCTCATAGCAGAGAGGTCGCTTTTCTTTTAGATGCCGTCCAGGAATGGTGCGAAAGCGCAGGCCTGCCAAGCTTGCCCGCGCTGGTAGGAAGAAAGAACGATTCGAACCATATCCCCGGAGAAGGATTCTTCGAATCCTATGCAAACCGCTATTTCGAGAACGAAGATTGGCGACACGAAGTAGTCGATTTCGAGAGAAATAGAATCTCAAAGGCTTCCGCGAAGTATCGAGAAGCGTTTTCCAATGACAAAAATGAACTCTACGGCATGTAGAAGTTTTAGATAAGAAACGGGGGTAGAAATGTACTGCTGGAAATGTGGTCACAAGAATTCTGAAATAGCAGTGTATTGCGAAAAATGCGGAGCGTCTCTTTGCGACCCTGAAGGTTCATATAAAGAAACAGAAGCGGATGTACAGGCCAATGAAAGCAAAAAGGCAGCCATAAATCGAACAAAACCGAGTGAAGACAGCGACGGTCCTTCTTATCAGGCGAACAGCGATGAAACAGCGAGCAGCGTTCAAATGGCGCACGAGGCAGTCGATAGTGCTAAAACCGCCTTTTCAAACCTCGGCAATCAAATGCAACGATCCGCATTTAACACGAAGCAGCAGAAAATAGGCCTTTCTTTTTCCTTTGGGTTTAACCAGAAAATGATGGTGCTAGCTACCTTAATTGCCATCGTCGCATCATTTCTCGGTTTTTCTTCCAAAGAACTGACCTCCACATCCTATTTGGGCGGCAGCTATGTTGCCATGGGCTATTGGTGGTTTCAGCCTATTTGGATTATTGCAACCGTCTTGGGCTGCTATGGCCTTCCTTTGATTGGCGTCGCAACAGGCGGCATTTCTTTAGTTGTTATATTGAACAGCCTTATCAGAGATGCAGGATTTGGTTTCAGCGTTGGCGTCGGTGCGGTATTGCTTGTAGTGGGAACGACCATGATGGTCGTATTTCATCTTCGCGCGGTATTGGGACGCAACGGGAAAGACCTCTTTTCTAATTCTGAATTGAAAAATGTAAAGCAAGCTGCCAAGCAGGTGGTCGGAAGTATGTCCAATACCTACCAAGATACTACGCAGAAGCAAGGCGACGGCAGTCCGATAACGAGTAACGAAACGGCAGGCAACGAAGCTGGAAAGAAATGGTGTCCCAATTGTGGCGCCATGCAGGATGAGTCTGCAAAATTCTGTGGCAAATGTGGCCATCGTTTTGAATAGAAGGTCTCTGTAAATCAAACCGAGGAGACTCATATGTACTGCACAGAATGCGGCACGAAAAACGAAGACGGAATGCAATTCTGCGTTCAATGCGGGGCACCACTGGATTCAGCCCAGGTTGATTTATCTAGTCAACCTCTTGAGCCAACTCAGTCTGCGCTTGGCAATCGACTGTGCAATGTCTCTACAACCAGGCGGAGCAGACAACCCAAAAAGCGTACGCGAATCATTGTGGCAGCGATGATTGCGGCGCTAGTCGCATGCGGAGGTGCCAGCTATTACTTTGGCGTGTACATGCCGCAATCGAAACAGACGACAAAGAAGCAGAAGACCACTGCAGCTGAATACTCGAAGCATTCTGTTCTTATCAGTGTTTCCGGAGATGGATGGAATACATCGGAAGGAGCTTCCAAGCTACCGATCCGCGTGAAAGGAACCGATGTCAACAGAAGCAAAATCGACAAAACGGCATTTGTCGATTCCGATGGAAAAGGTCTTGAACTCATTCCGGGAACATATGGGCTCGTAATAGAGGGTACTCCGATTGGAGCGGACGGCTCGCTCTGGAACGTTTCCGATTCGAGCGTAAAATTTAAAGTAAAGCGCACTCTCAAAGATGGCGAAAAGGCTGATTTCCGCGAGATGGCAAAGCTGACATTGGGTGACAAGATCGATCCAGCCGATGTTACCGACGAGCAAATCAATGCGGCAGAAAAGTTAGCCGAGCGGGGAGGTTGCGATTCGAAGAGCTCAGCGAAAGCTCTAGCTGCAGCCGCAAGGGGAGCTCGTGATGCAGCAGTTTCCGCCAAACAAGCCGAGGATGCTTCTGCCGCTCAAAAGCGCGCTGAGCAAGAGGCTGAAAATGCAAAGAAAGCCGTCGAGCAGAATGAGTCATCGACGTCTTCTCTATCAGAAATAAGCCCATTTTGGGGCGCATTCGTCATGGCCAGTAAGGACTATACAACATCGAAGAAAAAGGCAGATGATCTTAGAAACAGCGGGTTCCCAGGCGCAGTTGTCGTGTGCACAACAGACTGGACAAACCTTAACAAGGAGACGTGGTATTCGGTTTCCGCTGGCAGGTTTTCAAGTCGAACTGAGGCGGAACAAGCGGTTTCTGCCTTAAAAAATCAAGGCATGTCGGATGCCTACGTCCGATATTCTGGAGACCACCAGTAGCACCGCATCTTAAACACGTTTTTACTTGCGGATTTAGCATTTCATATTTCATATTTAATAAAACGAGGGCCATCACATCGACGCGATGGCCCTCGTTTTTGCAACCCTCAATTTGAAACCTGTCCCCAGATTGGTGGTCTAGCCGAGGTTGTCCTCGTAGGGCATCAGGTCTGCTAGGTAGCCTTTTTCCTTGAGCATGGCCTCGATCTCGTCGAGGGTCTGTTCGTCCTCCGCCGCAATGCGATGGAAGTGATAGCCGCTCGTCACTGTTAGCAGCGGAAAGCTCTTGCCGCTCTCGATATCGCGCAGATAGCGCTCGACATCGCGACGATTGCGGATGTCCAGGTCGGCCGTAATCTTACCGTACACGCGGTGATTGACGATCACGTTGAGCACGGCGCCGCCGGCGTCGACGATACTCGTGAGCTCATCGCCTGCCTGCTCCACGCTGTGGCGAACCTTGACCAAGCGCGTGGGCACGGCGGGGCTGCTGGGGGCCTCCTGCAGCACATAACCACGGTTGGTCGCCACGATATCGTGCCCGTCGGCGCGCAGCAGAGCGATGTCTTGCACGACAATCTGGCGGCTCACACCCACCTCGCGGGCAAGCGCGCTGCCCGATACGGGTCCCTTGGCTCCCTCGAGCACGGCCATGATGGCACGGCGACGCTCACGGGCGTCCATTATTTACCGTCCAGCAGGCGCAGGTGCTTAAGCGAGAGGTCGAGAATCGGCGCAGAGTGCGTCAACGCCCCCGAGCTAATAAAGTCAACGCCCAGATCAGCCAGGGCGCGGATATTGCTGGCGTCCACGTTGCCCGAGCACTCGGTCTTGGCACGGCCGGCGATAAGCTCGATGGCGGCGGCCATGTCGTCGTGGGTCATGTTGTCGAACATGATGATGTCGGCGCCGGCCTCCATGGCCTCGCGCACCATGTCCAGGTTCTCGCACTCGATCTCGACCGTCGTGGTAAACGATGCATGGGCGCGCGCCATCTCAATCGCACGCGTCACGCCACCGGCGGCATCGATGTGGTTGTCCTTGAGCATGACGGCCGTCGACAGGTTGTAGCGGTGGTTGCTGCCGCCGCCAATCTCAACCGCCGCCTTCTCAAACACGCGCATGCCCGGCGTGGTCTTGCGCGTGTCGACGAGCACGGTCTTGGTTCCCTCGAGCGCCGCGGCCATGCTGTGTGTATAGGTAGCGATGCCGCTCATGCGCTGCAGGTAGTTGAGCGCCACGCGCTCGCCCGAAAGCAACACGCGCGCGTCGCCGCGCACCTGGCCCACGTGATCGCCGGCATGCACCTCGTCGCCATCCGAGACATCAAACAGCACCGAGCTCTGCGAATCCAGCAGCTCAAAGGTGCGGGCAAACACATCCAAGCCGGCGATGATGCCATCGGCTTTGGCGATAAGCTCCACCGTGGCGGGACGCGCCGTGGGGCACACGCTCGCCGTGCTCACGTCCTCAAACGTGATGTCCTCGCGCAGGGCCTGCAGAATCAGATCATCGACGACGAGCTTCATGGTAATGGGATTCATGGTCTACTCCTCCACGGCCTGCGTGCCGGCGGCACGGGCCAAATCATCGATTGCCAGAGGGTCGGCGCCCAGGGCGCGATGACGGCCATCGAGCGCGGGATCGCCCGCCTGCTCCACGGCCAGCGACTCGCCGGTACGCATATACCACGCGGCGCGACGACCCCAGACCAGCGCCTCGAGCAGGCTGTTTGAAGCAAGGCGGTTCTTGCCATGAACGCCGTTGCAGGCCGTCTCGCCCGCGGCGTAGAGCTCGGGCATCGAGGTGCGGCCGTCCTTGTCGACCCACACGCCGCCCATAAAGTAGTGCTGCGTCGGCGTAACGGGAATGGGCTCATCCAGGATGTCGCGACCGTCCTCCAGGCAGCGCGCGCGGATGTTGGCGAAGTGCCCGGTCACCACGTCGCGCTCGACGGGGGCAAAGCTCAGCCACTCGTGCTCGGTGTCATCCTGCTTCATCTGCTCGCGGATGGCGGCGGCGACAACGTCGCGCGGCTGCAACTCGTCGGTAAAACGCTCGCCGGCGGCGTTGAGCAAAATCGCGCCCTCGCCGCGGCAGCTCTCGCTGATCAGGAACGTGCGACCCGGCTGCGGCGAGAACAGACCCGTGGGATGGATCTGCACGTAGTCCAGGTGCTCCATCTTAATGCCATGCTCCTGAGCGATGTAGCAGGCGTCGCCCGTGAGCTGCGGGTAGTTAGTCGAGTGGTCGTAGACGCCGCCAATGCCGCCCGTCGCCCACAGCGTGTGGCGGGCATGGATCTTAAACGGCTTACCGGCATGCACGCCCTCAGCGGCATTTGCCAGCTCGTCGGCGGGGCGAACCGAGTTGTCCTCGTCCACGGCTACGGCGACGACGCCGGTGCACACCGTGGCGTCATCGCGCTCGGCGGTCAGGATGTCGGTCATGGCCACGTGCTCCAAAATCTGCACGTTGTCCAGCTTGCGAACGGCCTGGAGCAGCTTGGTCGTGATCTCCTTGCCCGTAATGTCGGCATGGAAGGCAATGCGCGGACGGCTGTGCGCGCCCTCGCGGGTAAAATTGAGGCTGCCGTCGGCCTTGCGCTCAAAATCCACGCCCATCGCTAGCAGGTCGTTGATGACCGAGCGGCTCGAGCGAATCATGATGTCGACGCTCTCGCGGCGGTTCTCGTAGTGGCCGGCGTGCATGGTGTCCTCAAAGAAGGCATCGTAGTCCGAGCCTTCGGGCAGCACGCAGATGCCGCCCTGCGCGAGCATCGAATCGCACTCATCGACCGCGCCCTTGGAGAGCATGATCACGCGCGTGCTCGTCGGCAGATTGAGGGCCGCGTACAGACCCGCCACGCCGCAGCCGGCAATGACGACGTCGCACTCCATATCGGGGTATTGCTTGGTTTCCACAGGAATCCTCTCCCTTGAATGTGACATAAGGGACCGTCCCTCATGCAACATTGTTCTAGCGTGCTGCGTACTCGAGCATACGGTCGAGCGTGAGCTTGGCCTGGTCTGCTGCCTCGTCCGAGACGCCGATCTGCACCTCGCCCTCGCCCGTCTCCAGGCAGCGCACGAGCTTTTCGAGCGTGATGAGGTCCATGTTGACGCAGGTGGGCTGCACCGCGGGGAAATAGAACTTCTTGCCGGTGCCCTGGCAGCGGCGCTCGAGCTCGTAGAGCATGCCGCGGACCGTCACGATAATGAACTCGCTCGCGTCGGACTCCTCGGCATACTTGATGATGCCGGCGGTGGAGCCGATGTAGTCGGCCTCGGCCAGAACGTCGGCCTTGCACTCAGGATGCGCCAGCACGAGCGCGTCGGGGTGGGCCTCCGTCGCGTCGACGATCTGCTCGACGGTGATGATGTGATGGCGTGGGCAGTAGCCGTTGTTGAGGATGACGTGCTTTTGCGGCACCTGCTCGGCTACGAAGCGTCCCAGGTTTTGGTCGGGAATGAACAGGATATGCTGCTGCGGCAGCTCGGACACGATCTTGACGGCGTTGGAACTGGTGACGCACACGTCGCTCCAGCTCTTGATCTCGACCGTGGAGTTGACGTAGCACACCACGGCCAGGTCGTCGCCGTACTCGGCGCGCGCCGCGTCAACCGTCTCGCGCTTGACCATGTGCGCCATGGGACAGTCTGCGCCCGGCTCGGGCAGCAGCACGGTCTTAGTGGGATTGAGCAGCTTGGCGCTCTCGCCCATAAACTCCACGCCGCACAACACGATGGTCTGCTGCGGCAGGCTCTTGGCGAGCTTTGCCAGGTAGAAGCTATCGCCGACGTAATCGGCAACGGCTTGGACCTCGGGCGCCACGTAATAGTGCGCCAGGATCACCGCGTCACGTTGGGTTTTTAGTTGCTGAATGGCCTCGACGAGCTCTGCGGGCACCAGTGCCGCACGCTCCGTTGCCGTCGTTGCCGATGCCAAGCCGGCCGCGATATCGCGTGCAAGCTCCGACGCATCCATGTTCGCGCTCTGTGCCATCAAGGCCCCTCTCTTTTGGCGAATCTTGGGGCTTTAGTATGACACCTAGGTTTACAGCTGACAAGACAGCTGTAAACCTAGGTATAAAGTTGAAATAAAGATTCAATCATGTGGCAGGTCCATATTCGAACTGGCAAGCTGAGGATAGCTGAGCTCTCGATGGCGCAGGAGGCATCTTTCGCCACCGCAATACCGCTTGGCGCGAGTTGCACGCCGTGGGGCGCAAACGGTCCGCACCCCCACAAGCGGTCCGCACCCCCACAAGCGGTCCGCACCCAATGTGGCAAAATCGAACTACTAAGGGGGCTCAGAATGCTCAAGATTATTGCCTGCGACGATGATGTCGCTTTTCTAGATAGACTGCACCGGATGATCGACCGTTGGTCGACCGAGACGGGCACGACGGTCGATGTTGCGCTCGTCACGCGCGGCGAGGACCTGCTGGCCCGCCATGCCGCATCGCGCGCCGACATCATTCTGCTCGACATGATCATGCCGCTCGTCAACGGCATGGACACCGCACGCGAACTGCGCCAGGCCGACACCGCCGTGCGCCTGGTGTTCCTCACCTCGTCGCCCGAGTTCGCGCTTGAATCCTACGAGGTCCGCGCCTTCGACTATCTGCTCAAGCCCGTGACTTACGAACGCCTGGCGCAGTTACTCGACGAGCTTTCGAGCATGCGCCCGGCGGCAACCGACGAGCTCGTGATCAAAACTTCCTTTGGCTACCACGCCCTGCGCCTGTCCGACATCGAATATGCCGAGGCGCGCAACAAGCACGTGGTCTTCCACCTGCGCGACGGACGCGATATCGAGGCACTCGAGTCGTTCCGCAGCGTCGAGGACCGCTTGGAGCAAAACGCGGTCTTCTTTAAATGCCACCGCAGCTACCAGGTCAACCTGCGCAATATCGATCACTTTGACCGCACGGACATCGTCATGCGCTCGGGCGCGTGCATCCCGCTTTCGCGCAGCTGCAAGCAGGGATTCCAAGACGCCTACTTTGCGGTGCGCTTTGAGGGTGGGAGACACTGATGGTCTCCTCGGTCGAAATGGTCCTTTGGGCAATCCACCACGCCACGACGCTGCTCTTTGGCGTCTTTGCCTCGGCGGCGCTGTGCGGTGTCGAGATCAACCGGCGTCATGCGCTTGAACTGGTGCTGGTCGGTGCCGTAACCGGATGCGCATTTGGCCTCGCCAATGCCGTCGGCGGCGAGCTTTTCGCCCGCCAGGTATATCCGCTCGTCGTGCATCTGCCGCTCGTCATCTATTTGTGCGCGCGCTACCGCCTGAGCCCGCTGCTTGCCGTGCTCGGCATTACGAGTGCCTATCTGAGCTGCCAGTTCAGCAATTGGATGGGCATCGCCGCATTTGCCGCAACCGATTCTCAGATCGCGTACTATCTGGCGCGCATCGCGACCACACTCGCCGTCTTTGCCGTCCTGTTGCATTGGGCCGGCGACATCGGTCCACGCTTGGCGATTAAAAGCACCACCGAGCTGGGCATCCTTTTAATCCTGCCGCTCGTCTATTACGTCTTTGACTATGCCACCAACGTCTACACCACACTGTTCCACTCGGGCTCGGTGGTGACGGTTGAGTTTTTGGCATTTGCGCTCTGTGCCTTCTATCTTATGTTCCTTGCCGTTTACCTGCGCGAATACGAAGAAAAGGAAACCGCCGAGCGAGAGCGCTGGATGCTCGAAACCCGCGACAGCGCCGCCATCAAAGAGCTCGAGGCCTGGCGTCAATCTGGGCGCGAGCTGTCGATTCTTCGCCACGACATGCGCCACTTCCTACGCGGCCTGGCCGCTTTAATTGAGGAGGGGCACACCGACGAGGCACTCAAACGCATCGACGAACTCTGCGAAGCCGGCGACCGCACCGCCGTACGCCGCTTCTGCGCCAACGAGACCGTAAACATCGCGCTTTCGTCATTTAACTCCGATATCAATAGAAACGGCATTACCGCCAACCTGCGCGCCGCCGTACCCGAAACCATCCACGTAGGTGACGCCGACCTGTTTAGCGTGCTCTCAAATGCCTTGGAAAACGCTATCACCGCCGCAAGCGCCGCACCCCAAGGAAAGCGATTCGTTGACTTTGACCTGCGATTAGAGGACGGCCAGCTGCTGCTGTTAGTTTCCAACACGTTTGACCGCGCGCCGCGCATGGTCGACGGCATGCCCGTGACCCGGCATGCGGGCCACGGCTTTGGCACCAGGAGCATCAAACTTGCCGTGGAGCGCATGAACGGCAACTGCCAGTTCCGCATTAACGGCGATCGGTTTGAGCTGCGCGCCGTGATGTAGGGGCTGCCGCCAGCCTCGCTACAGCGGAGCGGCTGCCGGGGTCAGCTGCTTGATGTATGCCCACATGCGCTGCTTGGCGGCTTTGTCAGTGAGCGCCGCCTCAAAACCGTCGAGCGCGAGCACGCGGCGGCCCTGCACATGAGCGATCAGGCCGGGCTTGAGCATGGCGGTGTCGAAGTCATCGATCGCCACGAGCATATCGGCGTAGGTCTCGCGCATGGTATCGGCCGCGCGATCGTCCAGCAGCAGGACCGCCTCGGGGTCCAAGGCCTCGAGCGCCTCGCGGAACAGCTCGCACGGCAGAGTCTCGCCCACCGTAACCGCTCCGTCACCCACGCCGGCGACGCTTGACAGCACGCAAAAATCCTCGGGCGCGTAGCCGATGGCCCCAAGCGCCTTGCGCAACGCCGCGCCATCCGGGCCGGCGGCAAGCTCGCCACCCGAACGCTCGGCCTCGTCCAAATCGCCTTTGACCAGCACGATCGGCGAGCACGCGTTGCCCGCGATACGCACGCCACGGACCGCAAGCGATGCGAGCTCCTGCTCGGCCGCCTGGGCGATGGCTTCTTTTTTCTGGCTTTGTGACGTGGACATGCGCTCTCCAATCGTTTGCGTGCCCACCATTATATAAAAGAGCCGCCCGCGAGTGGTTGCTTTGCGGGCGGCTGGGTATAAGCACGGTCGTACTGAGTTTTACGCGGCCGAGCCGCGTCGCATTATGGAGGTCACCATGGCTGACATTAATCAGATTACCCCCGAGAACTTCGATTCCATCGTTAACGACAGCCTGCCCGTGCTGGTCGATTTTTGGGCACCGTGGTGCGGGCCCTGTCGATCCCTCTCGCCCATCGTTGACGAGGTTGCCGATGAGCTGGCGGGCAAGCTCGCCGTTGCCAAGTGCAACGTCGACGACAACCAGGACCTGGCCATGAAGTATGGCGTCATGAGCATCCCCACGCTGGTTGTGTTTAAGAACGGCGAGGAGATTGACCGCTCGGTTGGCGCTCTACCCAAGGCGAGGCTGCAGGCGCTGCTGGAGAAGCATCTGTAATACGCTTGTTACATGTTGCCGTCTGCCTGCCGCCCATGAGCGCTTTTGCACCGCTCGCCGGACTTCTAGATGCACCGAGTGCAACCACGGATAGTATGGTAGTCACAAACAGCCCCCAGTGAACGGGTGCGAGTCGCACAGACTCGTACCCGTTTTCTTATGCAGCTGCACGCAGAGCGGGCGTAGTAAAATCTGAACCACTGAACTGCCCCATACAAAAGGAGATTTTCCATGCATGATGTTGGAATGAACATGAGCCAGCTTGCCATGAGCGTCAAACAGGTCGACGACACCATCGAGCTCGCTCATGAGTGGAGCCATCAGTTGCTGCATGCGACCGAGAATTTTGACATGGAGCGCATCGGCGCCAAGCTCGAGGCCGCCATGGCCGCGCTCCACGAGGCGCATGACGCGCTCGAGGGCTACGAGGAAGCCATCGAGGCCGACCACAACTCCGTCGGTTCCGTGAAGCTGGTGTAAGGTGGCCGAACACGAGCACGGCTGCGGGTACGAGCACGAGCATCCGCACGGGGCGGACGGTGACGCGGGCTGCCACTGTAGCGGCTCCGGCTCCGAGCTGGTCCGTTTTTCGGTTACCGCACCCGACGACCTGCTGCGCCGTTTTGACGAACAGATCGCACGCCGCGGCGACGTGGCCAACCGCTCCGAGGCCGTGCGCGATTTGATTCGCGCCTCGATCGCCAAAGAGCAGATGCGCACGCCCGCTGAGCACGTTATCGGGTCGCTCACCATGATCTACGACCATCACACCGGCGATCTGACGCGCCGCCTGGACGAGGTGCAGCACGACTACACCGACGAGATCGTATCGACGATGCACGTGCATCTGGATCACCACAACTGTCTGGAAATCCTGGCGCTCAAGGGTCGTGGCGAGCGCGTCTACGAACTAGCCGACCGCCTGCTGGGCCTGCGCGGCGTTAAGCACGGCGAGCTCACCTGCGCCGCCACCAAGCAGAGCCTGGGGCTATAGCGGGATTTCCCGCAGCGCACCTGCCAAAAAGGGACAGGTTTGTTTTGGCAGGTTTAGAAGTTTTACCTACCAAAATAAACCTGTCCTTTTTTGGTCGGTTTTGATGAGGGGTGTCGCATGCGGCATGTGCATATTCATGTGACGGGCATTGTGCAGGGCGTTGGCATGCGGCCGTTTGTGTATCGCGAGGCCATTGCGCATGGCATTTGCGGATGGGTGCTCAATGCGGGCGACGGCGTGCATATCGAGGCGCACGCTCCGGCCGATGCGCTCGATGCTTTTGTTGCCGCGCTTTCTGAGCATGCGCCTGCGGCAGCCCGCGTAGAGCATGTCGAGGTTGTGAACTTGGCAGCCAACGGTTGGGATGCCGCCAACGAACAGGGCTTTCGCATCGTAGCATCGCAGGACCAGACCGCGCACACGACGCTCGTCTCGCCCGATATTGCCACCTGCAACGATTGCTTGCGCGAATTGTTCGATCCCGCCGACCGACGCTATCACTACCCCTTTATCAACTGCACTAACTGCGGGCCACGCTTTACCATCATCCGATCGCTGCCTTATGACCGAGCGGCCACATCGATGGACCGTTTCCCCATGTGTCCCAAGTGTGCCGCGGAGTATGCCGACCCACTCGACCGGCGTTTTCACGCGCAACCCGATGCCTGCTTTGATTGCGGGCCGCATATTACGTGGCGCGAGGCTGTAAACGGCGATGCGTGCGGGAATTCGTCCGCGACACCGGCCGTCGGCACCACACGCGAGGCCAGCGACGCTATCATCGAGCGCTGCGTTGAGCTGCTGGCCAGCGGTGGCATCGTCGCTATCAAGGGCCTGGGCGGATTCCATCTAGCCTGTGACGCTGCCAACGAGCAGGCGGTGGCCGAGTTGCGCCGTCGCAAACGCCGCAGCAACAAACCACTTGCCGTCATGGTGCGCAGTCTTGCTGATACCGAGCGCCTGTGTCATATCGACGATGCTGAACGCGATCTGCTCGCTGGCAGTATCCGCCCCATCGTGCTGCTGCGCCGGCGCACTGTTGGCGAGGGCAACGGCGGCTCCCTCGACATCCTCGCCCTCGCGCCATCTGTCGCACACGACTTGCCCGAGCTCGGCGTCATGCTCCCCTATACGCCGCTTCAGCATCTGTTGCTCGCCGCGGCAGAAGCCTGCGGTATGCACGCGCTCGTCATGACCAGCGGAAACCTGAGCGAAGAACCCATCGAGACCGACGACGACCTTGCCTGGGAACACCTCGTTGCTGCCGGCATCGCCGACGCGTTGCTCGGTAACGACCGCGCGATCCTCTCGCGCTATGACGATTCCGTGGTGCGCGTGGTTGACGGCACCGTTATGCCCGTGCGCCGCGCTCGCGGATATGCACCCCAGCCGCTGCCGTTGCCGGCGCTCGACCGCGCTCCGTCCTGCGTGCTTGCCTGCGGGCCACAACAAAAGGCCACGATTGCGCTCACGCGTGAAGGGACGAACGGCAAGGCAACCTGTTTTGTGTCGCAACATATCGGCGATGTTGAAAACGGCGGGACCTTCGATGCCTGGAACGCCGCGCGCACGCGCTTGGAAGATCTCTTTGATTTGGCGCCCGCCGCCTTGGCCTGCGATGTACACCCCAGCTATCTATCGGGCCAGTGGGCGCGCGAGCAGGCGCGAAAATGCAATCTGCCGCTCGTCGAGGTGCAGCACCATCATGCGCATATCGCGAGCGTAATGGCCGAGGCCATCGCCGCGGGCCAGCTTACAACCGACGCGCGCGTCCTTGGCATCGCCTTTGACGGCACCGGCGCCGGCACCGATGGGACCATTTGGGGCGGCGAGTTTCTTGTTGCCAGCCTTGGCGGCTTTGAGCGCGCCGCGCATTTGCGCACCTGGGCGCTCCCCGGTGGGGCGGCCTCCGTGCGCGACGCCCGCCGCAACGCCTTTGCCCTGCTCAGTGAGCTCGGCCTGCTCGAGCACCCAGGCGCCGCTCGGCTTTTGGACAGCCTCGACGAGCAAACGCGCAGCGTGACAGCCACCATGATCGAGCGCGGCATCAACAGCCCGCGTACCAGCAGCATGGGGCGTCTCTTTGATGCCGCGGCAGCAATTCTGGGCATCTGCGACAAGGCAACCTACGAGGGCGAACCCGCCATCGAGCTTGAGGCTGCCGCCTGGCGCGCGCTCGACAACGAAATCGCCCATTTTCCCGACGACAACGCCGGCTATTTCGCATCTGGCCCATCGTGGCTGGACGGCCCCTATGTTCTGGACCAGAAAGCACTCTTTGAGGCACTTTTGGGAGGAATTGAAGCCGGAGCGCCCGCCGACAGGCTCGCACTCGACTTCCATGTCGCCGTCGCGCGCTCCTCGGCGCGCATCGCCAGCGATATCTGCGCGCACGAGGGCATCGACACCGTCGCGCTCTCGGGCGGCGTGTTCATGAACCGACTTCTGCTTCAGCTTCTCACCCGCGAGCTCAAAAGCACAGGCTTTACTGTCCTTGTCCCCCACACCGTACCCGTCAATGACGGCTGCATCGCCTACGGTCAGGCAGCAGTCGCACGCACTCGCCTCGCACAGGTCGCGCCACAATAGGCTGTTCGGCCAGCCCGCAAGCCGCCGTCTCACAGGCGTAACGCGTTTGCCCGCGAACCCCGCGAGCGCTACCATCAACTGATGGATTATTGAGCGCCCGTCCAGCGCAAAGCGTATAAAAGGGGAACAATATGTGCCTTGCCGTTCCCGGTAAAGTAGTCAAACGCGACGACGACCTCAAGGCCACCGTCGACATGATGGGCATCGAGCGCCCTGTGTCGCTACGACTCGTGCCGACGGCGCAGGTTGGCGACTATATTCTCGTACACGCCGGCTTTGGCATCCAGATTGTCGACGAGCAGGAAGCACAGGAAACGCTCGAGCTTGTTAATGCCATGTCCGAGCTGGTCGAAGAAGACCAGCTGACCACCAACCCGGCGGAGGCTTACTAGTGGCGCCCGAGCAGCCGGCGCGCTCCGGTATCGATTTCTCGGCATTCCGCGATCCCAAGCTGGCTCGCGAGCTCATCGAACGCATTCATGAGCTTGTCGGCGACCGCACCATCAACCTTATGGAAGTCTGCGGCACGCATACCGTGAGCATCGGGCGCTATGGCTTTCGCTCCATTATGCCGGCCGGGCTCAAGCTGCTGAGCGGCCCGGGCTGCCCCGTCTGCGTCACCGCCAACCGCGACATCGACCACGCAATCGCGCTCGCCAACATAGACGGCGCCATCATCACCACCTTTGGCGACATGATGCGCGTGCCCGGATCATCCACCTCGCTCGCTGCGCAAAAGGCGGCGGGGCGCGATATCCGCATTGTGTACTCCCCGCTCGACGCGCTCGACATTGCCGAGCAAAACCCTGATCGCCCGGTCATTTTTATGGGCGTGGGCTTCGAGACTACGACGCCCACCATCGCCGCCGCCATCTTGGAGGCCGAGGCGCGCGGGCTTTTGAACTTCTCGGTCTATTGCGCCCACAAGACCACGCCGCCGGCGTTGCGCGCCATCGCTAACGATCCCGAGACCGCCATCGACGGCTTTATCCTGCCGGGCCACGTCGCCACCATCACGGGCTTGGCGCCCTTTGGCTTTTTGGTCGACGAGTTTAAGACTCCAGGCGTGGTAACGGGATTTGAGCCGGTCGACATCTTGCAGGGTATCTGCATGCTGGTCCAGATGGTTGTTGAGGGGCAGCCCGCGATCGACAACGCCTACCGTCGCGGCGTCAATGCCGACGGCAATCCCGTGGCGCGCCAGCTGGTCGAGCAGGTATTTGAGCCGTGCGATACCACATGGCGCGGATTGGGGTCGATTGCGGCTTCGGGACTCGCCATTCGTCCCGAATTCTCGCGCTTTGATGCCAGCATGCGCTTTGGCGTGTCCATCGAGCCAACGGTCGAGCCACGCGGATGCCGCTGCGGCGACGTGCTGCGCGGGGCCATTACGCCGAGCGACTGCCCCCTGTTCGGCCACGCTTGTACGCCCGAGCATCCCGTCGGCCCCTGCATGGTGAGCTCCGAGGGCAGCTGCGCAGCATATTTCCGCTACCGAGGCTAATAGGTTCCGCCGTTCTAACGAACGGCGGACCAGTCGACGCTGCGCCTCACCCATATAATTCCACCCACGATTGGAGTTTTCGATATGTCCCATAGCGTTACCGATAGCACCGTCCTGCTGGGCCACGGCTCCGGCGGACAGATGATGAAGCGCATCATCGATGAGGTCTTTTTGGATGCCTTTGGGTCGCCCGAGCTGCTCGAAGGCAACGACGCCGGCGTCGCCGCGCTGCCCGCGAGCGGGCGCATCGCCATGTCGACCGACAGCTTTGTAGTCTCGCCGCAGTTCTTCCCCGGTGGCAACATCGGCCGCCTCGCCGTGTGCGGAACCGTCAACGACGTCGCGACCTCGGGCGCCAACGTGCGCTACCTATCGTGCGGCTTTATCCTCGAAGAGGGCTATCCCATGGATAAGCTCCACCAGATTGTGCAGACGATGGCCGAAACGGCGCACGAAGCGGGCGTGTCCATAATCACGGGCGACACTAAGGTGGTCGAGCGCGGCGGGGCCGACGGCGTCTATATCAATACCGCCGGTGTGGGCGAGGTACCCGCGGGCGTGGCGCTCAGCGGCGCAAACTGCCGGCCCGGCGACGTCATCCTGGTGTCGGGCACACTGGGTGACCACGGCATCGCCATCATGAGTCAGCGCGAGGGTCTGGCGTTTTCGAGCACCATCGAAAGCGATGCCGCGCCGCTCAACCACCTGATTGCCGATGTGCTTTCCGCAGCACCCGACACACGTTGCTTCCGCGACCCCACGCGCGGTGGCCTGGCGTCCACACTCAACGAGTTTGCACAGGCCAGCGGCGTTGCCATGGAGGTCGACGAGGATGCCGTGCCCGTGCGTCCCGACGTGCAGGCCGCCTGCGAGATGCTCGGCTACGATGTGCTGCAGGTGGCAAACGAGGGCAAGATGGTTGCCGTCGTGCCGGCCGAACAAGCCGATGCGGCGCTGGCCGCCATGCGCGCCGCCCGCTACGGCGAGAACGCCGCGATTATCGGCCGCGTGCTGCCACTTGGATCGGACGCTCGACCCGCCGTGCGCGTACGTACCGGCTGGGGCTCGACCCGCATCCTCGACATGCTCGTAGGAGAGCAGCTGCCGAGAATTTGCTAACGACAAAGGCTCAGGGCTATTAAAGATATTCAGATTCCAAACATGCCCGGCACGCATGCCCAGTATCATGGGGTGCGTTTTACAACTCAAGCGGCAGGAGCACCCATGGCAGCAGCTTTTTCCCATGTGATCTTTGACCTGGACGGCACCATTCTCAACACGCTCGAGGACCTGGCGGCCGCCGGCAACCATACCTGCGAGATGCACGGCTGGCCCACGTTTGCCGTTGACGAGTACCGCTACAAGGTGGGAAACGGCATGCTCAAGCTGGTCGAACGCTTTATGCCTGCCGAGTATGCGGGCGACGGTCGCATGTTTGAGCAGACGCTTGCCGAGTTTAGGGCTTATTACGGCGAGCACAAGGAGGACCACACCGCTCCCTATGCCGGCACGACCGAGATGCTCGACCGCCTGCACGCGGCGGGCGTGCAGCTTGCCGTGCTCACCAACAAGGACCACGTCTCGGCGGCTCCGCTTATCGAGAAGTATTTTGGTTCCGAGCGCTTTGCGCTGGTGCAGGGCCGCGTCGATGCGTTTCCCCCCAAGCCCGAGGCGCCTGTTACGCTACATGTGATGGAGGAGCTGGGCGCCAATCCGGCAACCACGCTCTATGTGGGCGATTCCAATGTCGATATCCTGACCGGTCACAACGCCGGCCTTAAGAGCGCAGGCGTCAGCTGGGGCTTCCGCGGCCGCGCAGAGCTGGAAGCCGCCGGCGCCGACTACGTGGTGGACACCCAGGACGAGCTCGCAGCGCTAATTCTGGGCGAGTAACGAGCGACACTGCCTAACGCAGCTGCGACAATTCTTCCGCGCGGAAAGCGCATCCCGTTTTGGAGCTCCGGAATGGGATGCGCTTTCCGTTTGAGGCGCATCAGGGAAACCGCATCCCACTTCAGAGCAATATTCCGGGTCGCAGTTTCCGCAACCCACCCCATCCGGAAAATGCGACCCACTATTCGGCCAAAAACCGGGTCGCGGTTTCCCAAGCACTCGGTGCAACGCTGGCACAAGGAATGTCCCCAACTGCCGCCTGGTCATTTAAGAACGTCCCCAATGACTACAAGTGCCGCACCATGGCAACGACGCAGGTAGAGGATGGACAGCGAGCGACGTCCAGGACGAACAAGTTGGCATGAAAAAGGCGAGGCATAGACCTTCTGGTCATGCCTCGCCTTTTGAATGACAAATTGTCGTCCTGGGCGGCGCGCAGCGTCAACTGGTTACGCGGTTCGTAGAACCGCGTAACTCCCCTAGTTCAGCATTGCATCCATCATCTCGGAGTTGACGGAGTCGTCGGCAGACCACTCGCCATCGTCGTTGCAGGTGTACTTGAAGATAACCGTGGTCTTCCTGGGCTCGGTGGCCTTGGTCACATCGACCATAACCTGACCGGCCATCTTGTACAGCTCGTCATCGGAAGGAACCGTATCAAGCGCGGCGACCTTCTCCTGATACTGGGTAGAGAAGTCCTCGACGATCTTGTTCATGGACTTGCATGTGATAGAGACCTCGGCGGTCGCGACACCCTTGTCCTCGTCGACCGTCACGTCGCCGATCTTGTAGTCAAAGCCCTCGAGATAGGTCTTGGCATACTCCTTGGGATCGATACCCAGCTGCTCGAACTCATCGCCCGAAGCCTCCTCCAGACCAGAGAGGAAGTCGTCGCCACCGTTCTTGACCTCGTCAAACTGCGTCGTAAGATCCTCGGTGATGAGCTCCTCAATCGAAGGACCTCCACAGCCGGAAAGTACGACCACGCATGCAACCAAGACGGCCATGAGGGGCGCAAGCAGCAGCTTCTTTTTCATGTTGTTCCTCCCAATGAGCGGCACCGCGCTTCCCGGACGCGGCACACGTTGTAATAAGTAAGCCCATACTATCCACTTATGAACACCCTCGGCAACGCGAAGGCGCGGTCGGTTCGTTTTAGCGTCCGAACGGTTTGCAAGCCCGCCCAACGTGCAATAAAACGCTTCCCCGCGATGCAATAAAAAAGGTGGCCGGAAAACCCGACCACCCTTGCACATCCTTTGGATGCCACAGTTTACTTGCGGACGACCTTGACGATGGCGTCACCGGCGGCGACGGCGGACTCTGCCTCAACGGTGAGCTCGACATCGGCAAACTCGGCGGTGTTGGACACGGCCACCACGACGCAGTCCTTGTAACCGGCAGCGGCGATCTTGGCGCGGTCGATCTTGAGTATGGGCTGGCCGGCCTTCACAACGTCGTCGGCCTTGACGAAGCCCTCGAAGCCATCGCCGTTCATGTTGACGGTATCGACGCCAACGTGCACCAGAACCTCGATGCCGCTATCGGACTGCAGACCCACGGCGTGACCCATGGTGACGGTCACCTTACCGTCGCAGGGAGCGTAGACCAGATCGTCCTCGGGCCACACGGCACAGCCCTTGCCCAGAACCTCGCCACCAAAGACGGGATCGGGCACGTCGGCCATCTTGATGACCTTGCCCTTGACGGGCGAGCACAGCACGTCGGCGCCGGCAGAAGCAGAGATGGAGGCCGGAGCAGCGGCAGCCGCGGGCTCAGCCTTCTTCTTGAACATATCAAACAGACCCATACGATTTCTCCTCTTGATTAAGCGCAACGTTGTGCGCATGCCTACGGTAATTATAGTGCCAAATGGTTCAAATGCTAAGGTGGGGACTCGAATCGCGAGCCCTTCCCGGTAGTGCTCGTGGGATGAGTATCTCCTTTGCATCGCGGGTCGATAAGCTGAGTATCGCCTGCGCAGGTTATGGAGCGCATGGAGGGGCTCTACCAGACCACGCTGGCCGAAACGCAGGAGCTGCTCGACCCCACGCAACTTGACCATGCCGCCAAGCTCATCGCGAACGCCCGACAGGTCGACATCTACACGGCTCGCACAACCTCTATCCAGCGGGAATGTTCCGCGATCGCCTGCTCTCCGCCGGTAAAAGCGCGACGTGCCACGACGGTGTCGAGGTCCAGGTGCGAACGGCGCTCGCCTCGGGTCCCGACCATGCGGCAATCGTCATCTCCTACAGCGGCCTTGCCCCCAATGACTACCACGGCAACGCCGATGTTTTGGCAACGCCAGCGAGCGGGTCACATTTGAGACAAGGTGACGTGAAACGAAAGGGCGCTGACCTTCTGGTCGCGCCCTTGAAGTTGAACGTCAGATTGTCCAAATGCAGCCCGCGCAGCGTCGAGCCGTTACGCGGGTTGGTAAACCCGCGTAACTACCTACTCCCGAGCTCCGTACTGCTCGTAGTAGGCATCGATAGCAGTCTTGAGCTCGTCATCGATAACGACCTTGCCGTCGATCTCGTGGTTGTAGAGGGTCTCGACGACCTCGGCCATGGAAACGATGCTCGCGACGGGGAAACCGTACTTGGCCTCGATCTCCTTCTGAGCGGTGGTCACGCCACCCTTGCCGACCTCCATGCGGTTGAGAGACACGATGAGGCCCTTGATTTCGACGTCGGCAGCAGCCTTAACCTTGGGATAGGTCTCGTCGATGGACTTGCCGCTGGTGGTGACGTCCTCGACCATGACCACGCGGTCGCCGTCCTTGGGCTCATAACCCAGCAGGTTGCCCTTATCGGCACCGTGGTCCTTGGCCTCCTTGCGGTCGCAGCAGTACTTGACCTCCTTGCCGTACAGCTCGTGGTAGGCAATCGCGGTCACGACGGCCAGGGGAATGCCCTTGTAGGCCGGCCCAAACAGCACGTCAAAGTCGTCGCCAAAGTTATCGTGGATGGCCTGGGCGTAATACTCGCCCAGCTTCTTGAGCTGATAGCCCGTCACGTAGGCGCCGGCGTTCATAAAGAACGGGGACTGACGGCCGCTCTTGAGCGTAAAGCTGCCAAACTTAAGCACGTCGGACTCGACCATGAACTTGATGAATTCTTGCTTGTAAGCCTCCATGGGTCTCCCTTCCAATAGGCGCGTCCAGCTTGGACGGGCGCGTGTGAATCCGGTTCTTAGCTTACCAGAAAGCACCTCAGCGAACCGATGCCGCTGAGGTGCCTGCCCTGCTTCTATGTGATCGCTCTCCGGAGTGTTATTAACCGTTCTCTGCACACCTCCATAGCGCTCTCGACGCCACTCCCCCGTTGAGGGTTCGTGTTTGACGTATTGAGCGCCGATGTTTTGACGCTTTGTAGGTTAAACGTTTATCCACATTGGACTGAGAGCCCTTATATCCGCTGGCGACAAGCGGTCCCATACCGTCGAGCAAACGGCGGCGTTTTGTTACTCAGGTCCTACATATGGATAATATTGCCTGTTCAGCGGCGTAGTTTATAGGCTGGGCACATGGAGTCCATCGCGGCATCGCGCATGCGCTACAATCTCAGTTAACCTGTTAACCACTCGCAAACAGCAGGAGGCCCCATGCCCACACCCGGCAAGCGCTCGTCCATGCGCCAGATTGCCGCAGCGGCCGGCGTATCCGTCGCCACGGTCTCCCACGTCATCAACGGCAGTGGCCGTTTTTCCGAAGACACCCGCGAGCGTGTTGAAGCCGCCGTCGAGGAATACGGCTACGTCACGAATATGGCGGCGAAGAGCCTCCGCATGGCCCAGTCCCGGACCATCGGCATGATCGTGCCGGACATCTCGAACGACTTCTTTTCCAAGATCGCCCTGCATGTGGAACGCGAGCTCGCCACCGAGGACTACTCGGTCTTTGTCTGCAACAGCGCCAACGACCCCGCCCGCGAGCGCGATTACTTCCGCACGCTTGCGAGCAAACAAGCCGATGGCATCATCTGCATCTCCGGCCTGCGCAGGCTCGACGGCGAATTTGTCCCCCACGGCATTCCCGTGGTCTGCATCGACCGCGCGCCCGAAAACGACCTCGGTTTCCCGCACGTGGGTTCCGACAACATCGGCGGCGGCTACATGGCAACCGAGCACCTCATCGAGCGCGGCTGCAAGAACATCCTGAGCATCTCGAGTTTTACGGCCAACTACCCCGGAAACGAGCGTCAGATGGGCTACGAGCGGGCGCTTGCCGCGCATGGGATGCCGCTGTGCCGCGACTACCAGCTGTTTGTCTCGGGCAAGCAGCCGAGCATCATCGAGTCTGAGGAACTCGTGACCGACTTCCTCTCCACGGGTTGCCCCGTCGACGGCATCTTTGCCCATAGCGACCACGCTGCCGTGGGTGCGCTGCGGGCGCTCGTTGCGGCCGGCAAGCGCGTACCCGAGGACGTCCGCCTCATCGGTTTCGACGATTCCGTGTACGCGCAGATCCCGACGCCGCAGATCAGCACCATTCGCCGCTTCCCCGAGCGCCTCGCGCACGAGGGATGTCAGGCCCTGCTCGCCCTGCTGCGCGGCGAGAAACCCGAGATGGAGACGCTTGTCCCTGTCAAGCTCGTGCAGCGCGCGAGCAGTTAGACCGCGGATGGTAAATGGTCCCAACGTGATGCTCGGCCTATCCCCCGAGGGAGTCGGTTTCCAAAACTCGGCTGTTTCGGACGGTTTAGGGACGACCTGCTGAGTAGCGGATGGATGACAATGGAAGAAACCACGGTTAGGCGATGTGCATGATCTCGGTCTTCTCAGGCACCCCCTCCAACACCGTCCGAAGCAGCCGAGCTTTCCTCTCGCATGCGCTCTATCCCACGCGCGATATGCAAAAAGCCCGCCACCACACTGAACTGCCTCCCATTTCTTGGACATGAGAAATGGGAGGCTTTCTTTATGCGCGTTGATTTGAGGGTGAAGCATGATGTCGAGGCCAGGAAGGCGGCCATAGGGCTCTTCGAGCTCGGGCACGGGTATAAATCTGCCGCGATTGCCCTTTCGCTTCCCGCGGAAGCCGTGAGAAGATGGCAGGAGATATACCGCGCGTTCGGGAGCGAGGTGCTGCTGCGCATGGACGGAAAGCAGGGCAGGTACACATACGAGCAGAGGGTCGCCGCCGCCTCCGCCGTCGTCGACGGCGGCATGACGAAGGCCGAGGCGATGGCGGCGTTCGGCATAATGTCGATGTCGCCGCTCAAGAAGTGGTGCGCGCTATACCGCCGGGGCGGCGCGGAGGCCCTGCGCCCGAGGCCCAAGGGCCGGCCGAGCGGTTCCAGGGCGAGGCCGCGGACCCGCGAGGAGGAGCTCGAGGAGCGGTGCCGTAGGCTCGAGGCCGAGGTGGCCTACCTAAAAAAATTACGCGCCCTGGTCGAGAGGGACGGGCTCTGACCAGGGCGAAGGCCGAAGCGGTCGCGGCCCTGCGCGCCGAGGGGCACGCGCTCGGGCACCTGCTCGCATGCGCCGAGCTCAAGCGGTCGACCTACTACTACGCCCTCGCGC
>OLQI01000320.1_pt1 | contig 49166 bp, 48 predicted proteins | sample 1672171 | NCBI WGS metagenome assembly OLQI01 (sample SAMEA3136655, study PRJEB25190) | human gut metagenome
AACGGACGGCATATGGCTTTACTAACTTTGGTCATTTCATCGCCCGGATCCGATTACATCAAATGGGAACGGAAGCTGAAAAAAGGCGGCGCCCGGTGCAAGCACCGGCCGCCGCCTAAAATGACCCATCAACAGGATTTGGCAAAGAGCCAATTTTACAATCTGCCGGCAACAAAAAACACTCACCAAAGCTGGTGAGTGTTTTAAATGATGCTTGATTACTTAAGGGTAACGGAAGCACCAACTTCTTCAAGCTTAGCCTTGATGTCGTTGGCTTCGTCTTCCTTAACGTCTTCCTTAACGTTAGAAGGTGCACCATCAACAAGAGCCTTAGCGTCCTTCAAGCCAAGACCAGTGATGTCCTTAACCACCTTGATAACCTTAACCTTAGCAGAACCTGCAGAAGTAAGTTCTACAGTGAAGCTGTCCTTAGCAGCAGCTTCGCCACCAGCAGCGCCGGCAACGGCTACCGGAGCAGCAGCAGAAACGTCGAATTCTTCTTCGATTGCCTTAACAAGGTCGTTAAGGTCAGAGATAGAAGCTTCCTTGAGGGAAGCGATGATAGCATCCTTATCAAAAGCCATGTTATTTTCCTCCAATATTTAGGTAATGAATTGTGTTAATGGTCGATACGATAACGTAACGATGACGCTTAGGCGGCTTCTTCGTCGCCCTTGTCGGCAACAGCCTTGACAGCCCGTGCGATCTTGCGCATTGGATCTTGCAATGCGGAAGCAAGCATGGACAGCAGGTCTTCGCGACCAGGCATCGTAGCGTATTCGTTGATGGCGTCGAGCGTTTGGACCTTCTTTTCGATGATCCCACCCTTGATTTCAAGGGCATCGTGATCATCAACAAACTTCTTCAAGATCTTTGCTGGCGCAACCGGGTCTTCATCAGAAAAGGCAACGGCCGTTGGGCCAACAAAGGTAGCCTTCAGGTCTTCGTAGTCAGTCCCTTCAACAGCCCGTTCCAAGATCTTGTTCTTGATAACGCTCATCTTGATGTTGGCGTCACGGAGTTGCTTACGCAAGTCAGTGACTTCTTCAACAGTTAAACCACGGTAATCAACCACGATGGCGGATTCAGCGGCCAACAGTTGGGCGTTAACGGACTTGACTTCTTCCGCCTTCTTAGCGATAACTGCTTCACTCATGAAATTACACCTCCTACATGTTAGTTTGATTGGAATTTATAAAAAAATCCCTATGACTGGCAGACATAGAGAAGGAACATTTCATTTCTTCCTCGGCAGGGTATTGAGGCTTGCGCCACCTGAGTCTTAGGCAGAGTCATATTTAATCAACTTCCCTAGGATACCAAGGCTCACCTTTAATTGCAAGTCTTTTTTGATTATTCAGCAAAGTTCGTTTCCTAGCGGTGAAAATTTCATTCCTTCCCTTTTACTAACAAATAAAGGCGAACTTTATTAAATATCTAAACTAGATTGTTTTTATCTATGACCTTTGTTAGGATAGATTTATCTAATATTAACAATTTTTTCAGATTACGCATAAGGAGGTTCATCGGTTATGCAAGAACAACCACAAGAAGAGCTTAAGCGATCCCTCGGTTTGTGGTCGGCCCTTTCAATCGTGATTGGGACGATCATCGGCTCCGGGATCTTCTTTAAACAAGGGGCCGTCCTTGACTCCGCCGGCTCTTCCACCATGGCCATTTTCGCCTGGATTTTTGGGGGCGTCATCACCCTGACCGCCGGGCTTACCATCGCCGAAATCGGTTCGCAAATGCCCTACACCGGGGGGCTGTACGTCTACATCGAAAATCTGTACGGCCGAATCTGGGGCTTTTTAGCCGGGTGGATGCAAGTCATCGTTTATGGTCCCGCCATCATCGCTTCGGTGGCTGGCTTCATGGCGATCATGATGACCAACCTCTTTGGCCTCTCCAGCGACTGGCGAATTCCCCTCGCCCTGATCACAATCCTTTTTATTGGGGCCTTAAACCTGCTCGAAAACAAGGTTGGCGCCGCCTTTTCCGTTATCACCACCGCCGGAAAGTTAATCCCGATCGCTGCCATCATCATTTTCGGTTTGCTTTGGGGACACCACAATGCCTTTGGGCAAACCGTGGGTCAAGTTAGCCAGTCCGGGGGCGGCTTCGGGGTCGCCGTTTTAGCAACCCTCTTTGGTTACGACGGCTGGATCTTGATCGCCAACCTCGGTGGGGAAATGAAAAACCCCCAAAAGTTACTTCCCAAGGCGATTGTGATTGGGATCACCGCCGTCCTCGTCATCTACACCTTGATCACGGTCGGGGTGCTGCGTTTCTTGCCGGCCATAATGATCCACAAACTTGGCGATAACGCCACTTCCTACCTCGCCACGGCCGCCTTTGGCCAAATGGGAGGGAAGCTGTTATCAATCGGGATTATCGTCTCAATGATGGGGACAATCAATGGTAAGATCCTGACCTTTCCGCGGATCGTTTACGCCATGGCTAAGCGCCACGACCTCCCCTTCTCCCGCCCCCTTTCCTACCTAACGGCTAAGTCAAAGAGCCCGGTGGTGGCCACCCTGTTCATCATCGTCTTGGCCACTATTATGATGCTCTTCTTTGACCCCGATCACCTGTCCGACCTGTGCGTCTTTACGGTTTACTGCTTCTACACCCTGGCCTTTTTTGGCATCTTCATTCTCCGGCGCAACAAACTGGTCAAGCGGCCCTTTTCGACCCCGTGGTACCCGTTCGTTCCGCTGGTCGCCATTGCCGGGGGGATCTTCGTTTTAATCAGCGAAATCTTTAACGATCCAGAAGGAGTGCTCTTATTTATCGGAATCGTGGTCGTTGGCCTCCCCGTTTTCTACCTGGTTAAAAAAATCGACCGGCGCCATGAATAACTAGGAACAATCAATTACCGAATCACAACTTTAACCAAAAATAGCTGGGGCGTGCCGGGTACTGTACCCTGTCAAGTTGACACATTAAATAATAAAAAACTAGTTGGCCTTGCCGAAGCGGTATTCTGCTGCGGTAAGGTCATTTCTTTTGCCTGAAATAAAGGAATGCGTAAAGTAATCGATACCTTCTGTCACCAGCTGTTCTAAGTCTTCAAACGTTTGTGGTTGTGGTGAGTGTGCTAACCAGATAGATTTAAAATCAGCCCACCAGTGCTCCATCACCGCATTATCAGCTGGTGTTCCTGGGGCTGAGTAACTATGTTGGCTGTTATTACTAGCCAAGTAGTGGTTGAATGCTTTGGAAGTATATGTTGCTCCGCGATCAGTGTGGATTAGCGGTGCCAGACCTCCGGCTTTCTGCTTGGCCATTTGAAATGCTTTAATAGCCCCAGTACTCGTTTCTGTAGGCGTAATAATCCAGCTAAGTGGGTATTGACCGTATAGATCCAGGGCAACGTGTAGACGGACCTTGTACTTACGAATGTTGTAGGCAATCTCCGTCGTGTCCGTCACCCACACCTGATTTGCGGCAGCTTGTTCAAACTGGCGGTTCAGGGTATTCTGTGCTTCATAAGTTTCCTGCTCCTGCACACGTTTTCTCTTAGGCTGACGATAGTCCGCTTTAATACTGTGTTCCTTCATAATGCGCATGACGCGCTTCTTGCTAACTGTGTATGATAATCTTTCCTGCTTTATAAAACGGGTCATCTTGTCATAACCAACGCAGTGTTTATGTTGTGCTTCTAACTGTTTAACGAGCTTTAGAATTTCTTGATCTTGAATATCATGAACCGTCGGTTCATGGGTAAGTCACTTGTAGTAAGCCTGCCGACTTACCCCGGCTGCTTTAACTAGATCAGATACCTTATACCCACTTTGGCTCATTTCCTGAATCGCTTGATATCGTCCGGCCGTTCCACCTCCCGATTGTGTATTTCGACCAATTTTTTTGCGAAGGCAATCTGTACCTCCCGTTCCTTCGCTTTAGCTTTCAGCTGCCTTACTTCTTGTCGTAATCTTTCCACTTCATTGGTTGGTGTTTTGCCTTTATGGCGACCCCGGTTATCCTGAAGGGATTCCCAATCGTGAGTTCTTTGGTACTTTCGTACCCATGAATAGGCCCGTTGATAGCTGACATTAAATTTTTCTGCCGCGGCTTGATAGTTATACTCGTGATCAATTGTCCATTGAGTAATTTGCCGTTTCTCCTCAAAAGTAACTTTTCGGCCCACTTTCCTAGCTCGCTTTCTTGTTGCGTAAGCAACACTTAATTGTCCACTATTGTACCGGACAATCCATTGATGTAGTTGGGAAAGACTACGAATTTGATATCTATTGAGAATTGCTTGGCCTGACAGGGTACCTGAAAGGTAAGCTTTAACGGCTGATCGCTTGGTTTGAAGTGTGTACCTGTGATTGTGTTCAGGGCGAATCAATCCAGCCAAACTAGCCGGTAAAAATTGTTTAATCCATCTGTTAAGGCTAGAGGTCCGCACCTGGTGATAATCCGCGTATACCCCGAGTGAGTAGTCTGAATCTTGGTAATTACTGAGTAACCTTAATTTTTCCGTCGTTGAATATGTTCCTATTTAAATTTAAAACACCCCCTAAAGATGACACTTTTATTATTTAAAGTGTCATCTTTAGGGGGTGTTGTACGCCGCTTTAACCACGGCTCCCCAGCTATTTTCGTTTTAACGGCACAAAAAAAGACGTGGTACAGTTACCACGTCTTTTTACTTGAACGACAACTTAAAAAGTCGTCAGGTCAAGGGTAACGCTCGGGCCGAACGTTGAAGCGATGGAAGCGTGCTTGATGTAAGTACCACGCACAGATGCCGGACGTGCCTTAACAACAACGTCTTCGATCGTCTTCAGGTTTTCAACCAACTTAGCGGTGTCAAAGGATACCTTCCCAAACGGTACCGCAACGTTTCCATCCCGGTCAGTCCGGTAAGTAACTTGACCAGCCTTGGCGTCAGATACGGCCTTAGCCACGTCCATCGTCACCGTCCCAGTCTTCGGGTTTGGCATCAGGCCCTTAGGACCAAGCACCCGACCAAGACGCCCAACTTGTGGCATCATGTCTGGAGTGGCGATGGCAACGTCGAAGTCGAGCCAGCCATCTTGAATCTTTTCAACTAAGTCTTGGTCACCAACGAAGTCAGCACCGGCTTCTTGGGCCGCCTTAGCGTTTTCACCCTTGGCAAAAACGATTACGGTTTGGTCCTTACCAGTACCGTTCGGGAGCACAACGGCACCCCGAAGTTGTTGGTCAGCTTGCTTAGTGTCAACGTTTAAGTTAAATGCAACTTCAACGGTTGCGTCAAAGTTTGCGAAGTCGATTTCCTTGACCAAGTCCACCGCAGCGTCAACAGCGTATTCCTTCTTGCTGTCAACCTTCTTTAAGGCGTCTTGGTACTTCTTACCACGGTTTTTAGCCATCTTGTGTTTTCCTCCTTGCAAATATGTGGTCGAACGGAGTTACCTCCCACGTAAGGTCAGCACGTTTTAGCGTGTGACCCGGACTGCTGGGTCTTAGCCTTCGACAACGAAGCCCATGCTCCGAGCAGTACCTTCAATCATGCGCATCGCTGCTTCAACGTCAGCGGCGTTTAGATCTTGCATCTTCGTTTCGGCGATTTCCTTAACTTGGTCCTTGGTTACAGTTGCAACCTTGTTCGTGTTAGGTTCACCGGAACCGTGTTCAACACCAGCGGCCTTCTTGAGTAATACCGCAGCAGGCGGCGTCTTCGTAATGAAGTCGAAGGAACGATCCTCGTAAACCGTGATTACAACTGGGATCAGCATCCCCTTTTGATCAGCGGTCCGGGCGTTGAATTCCTTCGTGAAGCCCATAATGTTAATACCTGCTTGCCCAAGTGCAGGACCTACTGGCGGAGCTGGTGTAGCTGCACCGGCAGGAATTTGCAACTTGACAACGTTTGCTACTTTCTTTGCCACGAGACAAAACCTCCTTAGTCCGTGTTGTGGTAATGATGGGGGATTGAAATTTGCCCCTCCCACAGTATGACGATAGCATACCGTATTAATTTAGCACACCCATCGCCTAATTACAAGTCTTATTCCACCGTATCGATCTGGTTGAAGTCTAGTTCAGTCGTCGTCAAGCGGCCAAACATTTCAATTTCAACCTTTAACTTCAACTTGTCGCGGTCGACTTCGATCACCTTCCCGGACAGGTCCGCAAAGGCCCCGGCGATGATCTTAACGTTGTCACCAACTGCAACGTTGATATCGGTGCGGGCAACATCTTGGCCCATCCGTACTAGGATCCGATCCACTTCTTCAGGAAGGAGCGGGGTCGGCTTGGATCCCCCACCGTGCGAACCTAAGAAACCAGTTACGCCAGGGGTGTTTCGGGCAACGTACCAGGCTTGGTCAGTCATCACCATTTCAACTAGGACGTAACCAGGGAAGGTCTTTTCTTCGACCTCTTTTGCTTGGCCGTCCTTGACTTGGCGAACCGTTTCTTCCGGAACCACCACTTGGAAGATGTAGTCTTCCATCCCCATTGATTGGGCCCGGGATTCCAAGTTACTCTTAACACGGTTTTCGTAACCGGAGTAGGTATGCAAAACATACCAACGTTTTTCGTTTGTTTCCACGATGTCTCTCCTTTTAGAAGTGTTTTTGGCAAAATAAAAAAACCCCGTCCGCAAACGAAGCTTTTGTCCTTATCAATCAGTATAGCAAACTTTTGGCCCGCTGACTAGCTAGACGAATAACAACATCAGAAGATGAATTAGCCAGCCAAAGAGGGCAAAGAAGAGAATGAAAAAGATCGTAATTGATAAAACGATGGTGGTATCGCGCCGGTTTTCCTTTGCCGTTGGCCACACCACCCGGTGCATTTCATCCCTAACGCTTCCGATAAATTTCAATGGGTGCATGTTTTCCTCCAAAATTAGCGTGTTTCCCGGTGAACGGTCACTTTTCCGCAGTGCTTGCAAAACTTTTTGAGCTCCAAGCGCTCCTCGTGGTTAGGACGTGCGGGCACGGAATAGTTCCGGCGCCCGCATTCGCTACACTCGAGGGCCACTTTTTTCACCATGCCATCGCCTCCCTTATCTGCTCTAGATTAGCACGAATCACCCGGTTTGATCAACCGGTGTCCCCTAGCCGAGGTGCTTTTTTAACTTCGCCCGGGCCCGGTGGAGGGCGTTTTTCACCTTCCGTTCAGAACACCCCATTACCTGCGCAATTTCCGTTAAGTCTCGGCCCTCACTCTCTAGTAGGTAGGCTTCCCGCTCGTTTGTCGAACACTGGGCCAAAAATTCCTGGTAGCTAGCCCGCCACATTACGATCTGCTCTGGGGTTAGCACCGGATCTTGGATCATCGTCACGTCGTTTTCGGCGTTGAGGTCTTGAACCAGTTGGGCGGGAATCCGCTTTTCCGCCCGGGTTTGCCGGTACAAGTCGCGCAAGCGGTTGGTGAGTAACTGGCGGTAATACCAGCAAAAACGCGTCCTTTGTTCCTGGCGATAATTGTGGACCGCCCGGTCTAAAACCAAGAAGGCCTCTTGTTGCCAGTCCTGACGATCCAGGTTGGCGATTGAGCAATTTAACCACAACCGACGCACCAGTGGTTGGTAGCGGTCAAAGAGTTCTCCCAACGTCTCATTATCACCCTTAGTCGCACCATTAATCAAAGCTAACTCCACCCGCTCTTCATCACTTAATTGATAGGCTTCCATGAATTTTCCTCCCCCGTATTTATTATTCTCCTCCCTTGCAATAAATTACGTTACCAAAGTCTGGAATCGTTTACAAATGCTGAAAATCGCGTTTTAGCACTTTGTAAATTTTCATAGCCAAATTGCGAAAATTTGGTTTCGCCAATTTGGCTTTCTCGCTAATCAACTTACAAACAATCAAACCCCCAGCCCGACTTGGACTGGGGGTCGCTTTCGCTTATTTTTATGTCGTCATTATTAGTCGAGTGGGTGACGAGTGGCAAAGCCCTGATAAATTAGTAAACTAGCCGCAACTGAAGCATTTAAACTTTGCACATGCCCAATCATCGGGATTGTTAGCATCTCGTCACAAGTTTTTTTCAGTAGTGGAGAAATTCCCTTTCCCTCGTTACCAATTACCAGCGCCACAGCGCCCTTAGCGTCCCAGCGCCGGTAGTCAGTTCCTTGCATATCGGTGCCAAACAGCCAAACGCCGCGTTTTTGCAACTCTTTAGCTACCTGAACCAGGTTGGTCACCCGGGCGACCGGAACGTGTTCGATCGCCCCCGTTGACGTCTTGGCGACCACCGAGGTCAGGCCCACCGACCGCCGCTTGGGGATAATGATGCCGTGAACCCCGGCCGCATCCGCCGTCCGTAAAATCGAACCCAAGTTGTGCGGGTCTGCTAATTCATCCAAAATCAAGAAGAAGGGTTCTTCATCCTTTTGGGCCGCGTTTTCAAACAGGCCGTCCACGGTGGCATATTGATACGCCGCCACGGCCAGGGCCACCCCCTGGTGGTTTTGCCCAGCCGTCATCTGATCCAACTTCGTCTTGGGAACGTTTGAAATGACCAGGTGCCGTTCCTTAGCTAACTTCACCAACTGAGCAATGGCGTCGGTCTTTAACCCCTTTTGGATGAACACCTTGTTGATTTCTTGGTCGGACTTTAAGGCCGCCATCGCCGGGTGGCGCCCAATGATAAATTCGCTGTTTTCTTCGTTAGTCTTCATGGATTAGGTTCCCCCGTTCAACTTGCTTGATGCACCACGCCGCCAGTTCGGCCACCCGCTCCTGCTGACCAGCTAGTTGCAAGTAGCCAAACAGGGCCTCAAACCCGGTTGACTGCCGGTAAGTTAAGACCGAGGTATTTTTGGCGTGGGTGTAACTGTTGGCGTTACGCCCCCGTTTGTAGTAGGCCCACTCTTCTTCGGTCAGGTAGTCTTCTTCTTGCATCTTGAGGATTAAGGCCGCCTGGGCCTTAGCCGAAACGTAGTTAGTGGCCTTTTTTTGCAGGCGGTTAGGCTTACTCATCCCGAGGGCTAACAGGTGTTGGCGGATGAACACCTCATAGACGGCGTCGCCCAAATAGGCCAGGGCGATCCCGTTCAATTGCTGATAATCTGCTTGTTCCATTGGTGACTAATTTGATTCCTTTCTATAACGGGTCCCCTGGGGGGTGTCCTCTAAAATGATCCCCTGGTCCCTTAACTGGTCGCGGATCTGGTCACTTAAAGCGAAGTCTTTTCCCGCCCGGGCGGCGTTGCGCTTTTCGATCAGTTCCTTAATTTTTTCGTCGTTAATTTCAGTAGCGGAAACGGCCAGGTCAACCCCAAAGACCGCCACTAACCGTTTTAACATTAATTGAATGGCAACGATTGGTTCGCGCTGCACCAAGCGTTGTTCAACGTACTGGTTAGCAAAGCGCATCAACTCGTAAACCACGGCAATCCCGTTTTGAACGTTAATATCATCATCCATGGCTGCCACAAAGCGGGCCCGGAAGTCCGCTAGTTGCCGTTGCACGCCGCCATCGGTCCCAGACGTAGCGTCTTTGAGCCGGTAAGCCAGGTTGTCGTAAGTGTTTTTTAAGTGCTCTAAGTTAGCTTGGGCTTCCACCAAGCTTTCTTGACTGTATTGAATTGGGCGCCGGTACTGGGTCGTTGACATGAAGAATCGTAACACCTGCGGGTCAACTTCCTTAATTAAGTCGTGCACCGTGACGAAGTTGCCCAGGGACTTGCTCATCTTTTCGTTGTCCCTACCGATCGTTACAAAACCGTTGTGCATCCAGTAGTTAACGAAGCGGTGGCCCGTCTTGGCTTCGCTCTGGGCGATTTCATTTTCGTGGTGGGGGAACTCGAGGTCCTGACCACCGGCGTGAATGTCTAGGGTATCACCCAGGTACTTGGTTGACATCACCGAGCACTCAATATGCCAGCCCGGGCGCCCGGCCCCCCACGGGGAGTCCCACTTGATCTCGCCGGGCTTGGCCGCCTTCCAGAGGGCAAAATCGAGCGGGTCCTCTTTTTTGGCCACCTCTTCTGTTGAAACGTGTTCGCTAGCCCCGACTTCCAGGTCGTCTAGGGACTGACCGGACAGTTGACCATAGTGGGCAAACTTGCGGGCCCGGTAGTACACGTCGCCCCCACTTTGGTAGGCGTAGCCCTTTTCAATCAGGTCTTCAATAAAGGAAATAATCCCGTCAATGTTTTCGGTTGCCCGGGGGTGGGTAGTGGCGGGTTCGACGTTCAAAGCGGCGGTGTCTTCCATGTAGGCTTGGATGTACTTATCCGCCAACTCTGGCACCGTGATCCCCTGCTCCTTGGCGGCCTTTATCATCTTGTCATCAACATCGGTGAAGTTGGAGACGTAATTAACTTGGTAGCCAGAAAACTCTAGGTAGCGGCGCACCGTATCAAAGGCGACCACGCTCCGGGCGTTGCCGATGTGAATATAATTGTAGACGGTCGGACCACAGACGTACATGTTAACGATCCCTGCTTGTTGGGGGTGAAATTCTTCTTTTTGCCGGGTGAGTGTGTTGTATATTTTCAACATGTGATTACCTCCAGTGGTCGATCTAGAATAGTACTATCTTACCACAAGTTGGGCGGGACCAGTGGCGAACCCGGAAATGGGGTTTGATAATTATTAAGCACTTAGTCATACTTTCTTCACAACCAACTGATACTATATAAACCGTAGCAAGGAAACGAGCTACATTTAACCGAAACCTATTATTTTTCAATTACTCCTCCCAATAGTAACCGAAAAATATACTTTTACGAAATCTCCCCCAAGATATCGTAATATTCCTCTGCGGTGGTCCTCCCAAGCCACCGCTTTTTTATTGCCAAAAATAACGCCCAGTGAGCTTCGTTAAACCGAACCCCACTGGGCGTTTGTTATTTCTTTTGGTCAAACGGGTCCCATTCGTACTTGGCCCGCGCCCCACCAATTAACTTGGGCCGGGAACGTAAGTAAGTAACGTGGGCCTGGCCAATTTCTTTGACGCTAGTCCGCACCGGAATCTGGACAAACTTAACCTGCATGCCGATACTGGTGTCGCCAATGTCAATGCCGGCCTCGGCCACCACGTGTTCAACTTCAACGGGATCATCAAAGAGTTCAAAAGCCGCCACCTGTCCGGCCCCACCAGCGTGCAGCTGCGGGTAAACGGTCACGATCTCCAAGCCCCGTTGTTCTGCCACCGCCCGTTCCACCACCAGGGCCCGGTTAAGGTGTTCACACCCCTGCACGGCCAGGTTAATCCCCCTCGGTGCCAATAATTCCATGATCGCTTTAACGATCGTCCTTCCAATCTCAATGTTGGAATCTTGGCCGATGTGTTCACCCTGCACCTCACTGGTGCTCAGCCCCAAGACAAACAGGTCACCACGCTTTAAATGGGCGGCTTCTAATAGCTCCGTCACCCCGGTTTGGGTGGCCGCTTTGATTTGATTTAGTGACTCCATAGGCTCCCCCTTTTGGAACAAAAACCGTCCCCTTGCTGGCTTGCTAAGGGACGGTTTTTCAATGTGCTTACTTGTTTTCTTCTAACTGGGCAATCATCTCATCCAAGTGGGCCAAGGTCTTTTCCTGCCCAAAGAGTTCGATGCTTTCCGGTAACTCCGGCCCATGCGTTTCGTGGGTTACGGCGATCCGCAGTGGCATCCAGAGCTTGCGCCCCTTCACCTTGGTACTCTTTTGCACGTCCTTAATGGCGGCTAAGACACCGGTTGCGTCCATGAAGTCCATGGCGGCGACCCGGTCCCGGAAGGCCTTAATCACTACCAGGGCGGTTTCTTCTTGCATTTCGGCCTTTGCTTCTTCAGAAATATCTTCCGGGCCGTTCACAAACGGCTTAACGTAGTCGACAATTTCTCTTGCGTAAGAAATTTCGCGCTTGAAGAGTTCCACTAACCGCCGCATCCATTCCATCTTGTATGGGTTGGCGTTCTTTTCGATCAAACCAGCGTCCAACAGCTGTGGCATGGCCACGTGGAAGACCTCATCGGCTGACGAAAGCTTCATGTACTGGTTGTTGATCCACTGGAGCTTCTTGCGGTCAAAGGCGGCTGGTGACTTGGACAGCCGCTTTTCATCGTACATCTTAACGAATTCCTTTAAGGAGAAGATTTCGTCTTCCCCAACCGGGGACCAGCCCAAGAGGATGATGAAGTTATCCATTGCTTCCGGCAGGTACCCCAGGTCGCGGTATTGCTCGATGAATTGGAGCACCGATTCGTCCCGCTTGGAAAGCTTCTTACCGGTTTCGTTATTGATGATCAAGGACATGTGGCCAAATTCCGGTACCTTCCAGCCCAGGGCTTGGTAGATGGCCATTTGCTTTGGCGTGTTAGAAACGTGGTCATCGCCGCGGAACACGTGGCTGATCTTCATCAGGTGGTCGTCAATGACAACGGCAAAGTTGTACGTTGGCATCCCGTCGCGCTTTTGGATGACAAAGTCGCCCCCAATTGATTGGGCCTCAAACGACATGGGTCCCTTAACCAGGTCTTCCCATTCAAAGACTTCATCCTTAGGTACCCGGAACCGGATGACCGGCTTTAAGCCCTTTTCTTCGGCTGCTTCTTGGGCCGCCTTGATTTGGTCATCGCTCATGCCGGCATATTCGTATTCATAGTGTGGCATTTGGTGGGCCGCCTTTTGGGCCTCCCGTTGGGCCTCCAGTTCCTCTTCGGTCATGTAGGACTTGTAGGCCAGACCCTTATCCATTAATTCTTGAATGTATTGGGCATAGATGTCCTTACGTTCGGATTGGCGGTAAGGACCAAAGTCGCCGCCCTTATCCGGACCTTCATCCCAGTCCAGCCCCATCCACTTCAGGTTGTCGAGCTGGCTGCGTTCCCCGTCCGCAATGTTGCGCTTGGTGTCGGTGTCTTCAATCCGGATGATAAACTTTCCGTGGTTGTGCCGGGCAAATAAGTAGTTGAACAATGCGGTCCGTGCGTTCCCAATGTGTAGGTGTCCGGTCGGACTAGGAGCGTAACGAACGCGAATTTCATTCTTTGACAAGATTTCCGCCTCTTTCGTAAAAATAAGTGTTTCCTAACTAGTGTAGCCTTCCCCCCTTAAAAAGAAAAGGCTATTTCTTGGATTGTTCCCTTTGACCGTGGTGATGACCATCAATTCCCTTGGTGGAATGTAGGGGACGGGCAAAGATCATCCGCCCGGCGTCGGTTTGCAACGCCGAGGTAACCTCCACTTCAATCCGTTCGTTCATGAAGTAGCGACCGTCTTCGACCACCACCATTGTGCCATCATCTAAGTACGCCACCCCTTGCTGGCGCTCGGTCCCCTTTTTGACCACCGTTACCGTTAAGTGTTCACCCGGGATTACCCGCGGACGAAGGGACTTGGCCAGGTTGTTGATGTTTAAAACCTGGACGTTTTGAAACTGGATGACCTTGTTTAAGTTCCAGTCGTTAGTCACAATCACCCCATCCACCCTTTTGGCCAGGGCAATCAACTTGGAGTCGACCTCGTCGATGTCATCAAAGTCGCCCTCGTACATTTCAACGGGGGCAATCCGTTCTTCTTGAAGCTTATTTAAAATGTCCAAGCCCCGCCGGCCCCGAACCCGCTTGATCGAGTCCCCGGAATCGGCGATGTATTGTAATTCATACAAGACAAAGTTAGGGACCAACAGCGTTCCTTCCAAAAAGCCGGTCTTAACTAGGTCGTAAATCCGTCCGTCAATCAAGATGTTGGTATCTAAAATCTTATAGTGGTGGTAGTTATCGTCTTGACGTTTAATAACTTGACTCTGCGTATCCTTATCGCGATCGCGCCGCATACCTAAGAGATTTCGCCAATCATCGAGCCGGGTCGTCCCGATCCGAAACCCCCAATAAGAAAAGGCCACCATCAACAAAAGGGGCAAAATATTATTCACCACCGGCACTCGCATGCGCCAGAGGGGAATGGAAATTAAAATTGCTAAAATAAGGCCGACAATGGTGCCCAGCGCCCCAAAGATTAGGTAAATCGGGTTCTGCTTAGCTAGGGCTTGTTCGGTTCGTTTCATCAGGTTGGCGACCCAGTCGGCTAGGGATAACGATAATAAGAAAAAGAGCACCGCCCCGATTACCATGTCCACAATTGCCAACAACGAAGTGGCCAGCTTAAAGCCAATTGCCGCCCACAACAGTGGCAGGTAGTAAAAGCCAATCGCCGCCCCCACAATCGTGAAGGCTAACCGAATTATCCGTTTTTTCATTATTACACCCCCCTTCGCTACCAATTTTACCCCTATCCAAGGGCAATTTTAAGTGCTTCGCCAAGGGTCGTTACCCCCACGACTTCGATGTCTTGCGGCGGGTTCCAACCCGCTAAATTGTTTTTGGGCACTAAAATCCGCTTAAAGCCTAGTTTAGTGGCTTCGGCCACCCGCTGTTCAATTCGGCTCACCCGACGGATCTCCCCGGTTAAGCCAACTTCACCGACGAAGGCGTCGGTCGGCCTGGTCCCCTTATCCCGGTAAGAAGAAGCAATTGCCACCGCGATCGCCAGGTCGATGGCCGGCTCGTCTAACTTAACGCCCCCGGCCGCCTTCAAGTAGGCATCCTGGTTTTGTAAGAGCAGGTTCGCCCGTTTTTCTAGGACCGCCATGATCAAGGAAACCCGGTTGCGGTTTAAACCCGTCGCCGTTCTTTGGGCGTTTCCAAAGACGGTTGGCGTGATCAAGGCCTGGATTTCAACCAGGATCGGTCGGGTTCCCTCCAGGGATACGACCACGGCCGACCCCGTGGCATCCTTAAGCCGCTCTTCCAAAAAGATTTCCGAGGGGTTTGCGACCTCGGTCAAACCGCGGGTATTCATTTCGAAGATCCCTAACTCATTGGTGGACCCAAACCGGTTTTTGACCGACCGTAAAATCCGGTAGGTGTGGTGGAGATCCCCTTCAAAGTACAGCACCGTGTCAACCATGTGTTCCAAGATCTTGGGACCGGCTAAGACCCCACCCTTGGTGACGTGACCAACCACGAAGACCGTGATGTTTTGCCCCTTGGCAATCTGCATCAACTGGGCGGTGACCGCCCGGATTTGAGAGACCGACCCAATCGCCGAGGTCACGTCGGCCGCCTGCATCGTCTGAACCGAGTCAATGATTACAAACTCGGGCTGAATGGAATCAATCGTCGCCCGGATGGCTTCCATGTTGGTTTCCGGGTAGATATAAAAGTCCTCGCCGGAAACGTCTAAGCGTTGGGCCCGCAATTTAATTTGGGAGGCCGATTCTTCCCCGGAAACGTAAAGAACCTTGTGGTGTTCCACGCTCAGTTGCCCCGACACTTGTAAGAGCAGGGTGGACTTCCCGATCCCGGGATCCCCACCAATTAAGACCAACGAGCCGGGTACAATTCCGCCACCTAGCACCCGGTTTAATTCATTTAAGCGGGTCTTAACCCGGGGCGTTTTTTTGGTGTCAATTTCTTGGATTCGCTGGGGCCGGGCCACAATCCCGGTTAAGGTTGCCGTAGCGTTTTTAGCCGCCGGGGTACTTGCCTGCTCGACTTCTTCAACTAAGGTACTCCACTGGCCACAATTGGGACACCGCCCTAAATAGCGCGGTGAATTGTAACCGCAGTTTTGGCAGACAAAGTGTGTTCTGGCTTTTGCCATCCTGGTTCCTCCTTATTGTTTCGTGGAACCAAAGCCCCCGCTTCTCTTTGCCTGTGGAACCTCCTCTTGGTCGGCCACCAGGTAAGGGACAAAGATTCCCTGGGCGATGCGTTCGCCCTTTTTAATGTGATAATCGCGCAGGCCGTAATTGACCAGCTGAACAAAGATTTCCCCTTCGTTGGCGGGGTTATCGTAGTAATCGGCGTCGATGATGCCAACCCCATTTGGTAAAATCAACCGCCGCTTTAGGGGGCCACTGGACCGGTTGACTAAGATTAAGACCTCATCTGGTTGCATGTAGGCCTTGATCCCGGTCGGCACTAAGTACGGCTTTAGTGATTCATCAGCCCGGTCAAGTTCTCCAACCGTCAAGTAGCGCTTGGCTTGGCGGAGCTTGTACAAGGCCTTAATGAAGTTACCCTTCCAAATTGAAGGAAGGGTAAAGTCCGTTGCCGCCGCAAAGTCGTAGCCGGCCGCCTGTTTTGTTTGTCGCTTGGGGAGGGTTAAGCCCGCTTCTTGATATGCGGAGACCACTTGGAACCCACGTTTCATTTCGTTCACCTCAAAATTAATTTTGTTATTCGATTGTACCATGGTTTCAGACTGGGTTACTCCCCAAACGACTACCAAAATTCAAGCCCCCGCCCTGTTTTACGTGGAAGGGGTTTCTCTCTTGAGTTGACATTTGAATTTAAAGCGGGCACAATTTAAACAAAAGCGTCTAACGCTTGTTTTACAAGGAGGTAAAACGATGCACTACAAATACGAAAAGAACGTTTTAACCGTGACTAACGATCAGGGCGAATACGTCGGCGAACTCGACTACCCGGCCATCCCTGATTACGACAACCGTTACGCTATCGAACGAGTCTTTGTCGCTTCCACTTACCGGGGCACCGGGGTGGCTAGCGACCTAGTCAAAACCTTCGTAGAACACGCTAAAGAAGAGGGCTGGGTGCTTAAACTAATGTGTCCATACGCCGTGGCTCAGTTCAAGCGCCACCCCGAATACCAAAAGGTCCTCTTGCCTGAAGATCGCTTCCCCACCACTTTTACCGATTAAAAGGAGTTTTTATGAACCAACAAGACAGTTTAAAACAATTGGTTGGCCAAACTGCCGCCAAGCTCGTTAAAAACGGCATGATCGTTGGGCTGGGCACCGGCTCCACCGTTCGTTTTTTAGTTGACGCCCTAGGCAAACGGGTCCAAGAAGAGGGCCTAGCAATTACTGGGGTCACCACCTCCAACCGGACGACCGCCCAGGCCACTTCCCTGGGGATCAAAATCGTTGACCTCGATGACGTCGACCACGTTGACCTGACGATTGACGGCGCCGATGAAGTCGACCGCGACTTTTATGGTATCAAGGGGGGCGGGGGTGCCCTCTTGTGGGAAAAGATCGTCAACGACGCCTCAACCAACAACGTGTGGATTGTTGACCAATCCAAGATGGTTGACCGGATTGGCGCCTTCGGGGTCCCGGTGGAAGTGATCCCGTTTGGTGCAAGTAAGGTCTTTGCGAAGTTTGAGCACCAGGGTTACCAGCCACAATGGCGAAAGGACAAAGCGGGTCAATTATACCGGACTGATGAAAGCAACTACATCATCGACCTCAAACTGGGGCCGTTAACCGACCCGCTAGCCCTGGCTGAAGACCTCATTAACACGGTTGGGGTGGTTGAACACGGTCTCTTCTTAAACCGGGTCAACCAAGTGATCGTCGGTAATGAGACCGGGATTACCACCCTCACCGCTCCCTAAGCCCTTCATTTCGAAAGGACGGTTACAATGGAAGAAAACACTAACAACATGCTACAAGGCCTTCCCTACACCCCGCAAAGTGCGGAACTAACCGCCTTTCGCACCGAGGGACACCGGCTGTGTGCCGCCTACAACCAAACCCTAGAAACCGAGACCGGCAAACGGGCGTCCCTGCTCCAACAGTTGGTACCCCAGCACGGTCACAACTGTTGTTTGCAAGGACCCATCCAGTTCGACTACGGGCGCTTCACTACGATTGGTGATAATTTTTACGCCAACTTCAACTTAACCGTTTTAGACACCTGCCCGGTGATGATCGGCGATAACGTGATGTTCGGGCCCAACGTTACCCTGACCACGGCTAGTCACCCCTTACGATACCAGCAACGTAACGCCCGGGTTAATGAAGACGGCGAACTATTCGACTACGAACTGGGCGCCCCGATCACAATCGGTAACAACTGCTGGCTGGGGGCCAACGTAACCGTCTTGGGCGGGGTCACAATTGGTGACGGCGCCGTGATTGGCGCCGGTAGCGTGGTCACCAAGGACGTTCCTAAAGACGCCCTAGTGGTTGGGGTCCCCGGCCGGGTTGTCCGGCTAATCTCGGCCGCCGATCGCTTAGAGAACTTTCCCTACTAACCACCCCGCCGCCCGATTTCGTATTATAATGGGTCCTAAATCAACAAAGGAGCGTATTTTTAGATGAGTTTTTCAATTTCTGCCGCCGACTTAGCGGCCTTTTACGAAGACTATGCCGGTCGTAAGGACAGCGCCGTTTTAGAGCGGGCCGTCACCAAGAACGGGGTCAAGGCCGCTAGCTTTGATTGGCACTCCAAGGCCGACAACGACCAACACTTTTCGATTGACCTTTCCACCGGTAACGTTGCAGACCAAAAGCAATCCGGACGCTGCTGGATGTTTGCGGCCTTAAACACGATGCGCCACGACATGCAACAAAAGTTCAACCTGCCCGAAGACTTTGAGCTTTCCCAATCCTACCAATTCTTCTGGGACAAGTTCGAAAAGGCCAACTACTTCTACGAAAACGTCATCCAGACCGCCAACCTTCCTCACGATGATCGGAAGGTGGCTTGGCTGATGGAAGCCCCGCAACAAGACGGGGGTCAGTGGGACATGTTGTGCGCCCTGATCGAAAAGTACGGGGTCGTTCCGCAAAGCGCAATGCCGGAAAGCTACAACTCCTCTCAATCACGCGAAATTAACGCCGTTTTAAATAACCAGCTGCGCCACGACGCCGTTATTTTACGGCAACTGGTCCAACAAAACTACGCCCCCACCCGGATCGACGAAGAGCGCCGGTCGATACTCAACAACGTCTACCGGATGCTGTCATATGCCTTTGGCGAACCAGTAACTACCTTTGATTTTGAGTACCGGACCAAAAAGGACCACGAGTTCCACCGTGACGCTAACTTAACGCCAACCGAATTCTTCCAAAAGTACGTTGGCTGGAACCTAGACGACTACGTTTCCATCATTCAGGCCCCAACTAAAGACAAGTCCTACCACCAAACCTACACGATTGACATGTTGGGTAACGTGGTCGGGGGCCGGCCAATCAAGCACTTAAACCTACCAATGGATGAATTTAAGGTCTTGGCGGTTAAGCAACTCGAAAACGGTGAGAGCGTTTGGTTTGGCTCCGACGTTTCTAAGTATTCTGAAACCAAGCTAGGCTTGATGGCTTTAAACACCTACGCCTACGAAGACCTCTTCGACACCGAACTAGCAATGTCAAAGGCCGACTCCTTAGACTATGGTGAATCAATGATGAACCACGCCATGGTTTTGACCGGGGTCGACATCGTTGACGGCCAGCCAACCAAGTGGAAGGTTGAAAACTCTTGGGGAAGCAAAGTCGGCGAAAAGGGTTACTTTGTTATGTCCGACGCTTGGATGGACAAGTACTGCTACCAAGTGGTCATCAACAAGGCTTACTTGAGCGACGACCTCTTAGCCGCCCAAGCAAAGGAACCAGTCGTTTTAAAGCCGTGGGACCCAATGGGAACTTTGGCCTAAACCTAAGATTAGTTCAGGACGAAAATTACTCGTTCTGAACTTTTTTGTTACCCTAACAGATGGAGCTAAGGTCGTCCATGGCCTCAGGGACTATGAGAGTGGGAAATAATCTTCTCGGCAGGTCGCATGTAAGCTCGAACGAACGGTTGATGCGAAACGCACCGTTCTTCGGCCGTACTTAGGCATACGGCCTGCGGTAATTTGCCGTATTTTTGTCCAATAATCGTGAACAAAACAAGAGGCTGGAAGGGATTTACTCTTCCAGCCTCTTTACTATCTTTTCGAATGCTAGGAGACGTGGTCAACCGCCCCTAATCGGCTACCGGTTGGTTAATTGGCTTCAAGAAGTTCGCCACGTAATCGTAGATCGCTTGACTCCAAAAGTCCCGTTCGTGGTTAGCACCGTGTACCCGCACCCCGTCGACTTGAACGTGGTGGGCTAACAGGGCGTCATACATTTGCTCCATTTGTTGGTAGGGCACGATTTGATCGGCATCCCCGTGTAAGAGCAGGAACGGTGGGTAGGATTTTCCCTCCTTGATTTGGTAAAGGGGGCTCATTTCCCGCTTGAGTTGGTCCCACTTAGTCCGATCGGTGCCAAACAGGGAATACTGCAAGACGTCGCTACCGGGGACGGTTTGGCTATGTTCAAAGGTCGCCACCACGTCGGTAGGACCGAAGCAGGCCACCACTGCGTTAACCGCATCCGACTGGTCGGCATCGGCAGCCGTTTTGTATTTAGGATCGTCACCGGTCAACCCCACCAACATGGCGGCGTTGGCTCCCGAAGACGTCCCCCAGACCGACACCCGCGCCGGGTCGATGGCATATTCCGTTGCGTGGGCCCGGAGGTAACGAATGGCGGCCTTAACGTCGGTCAAAAAGGCCGGGAAGGCGTGGCCATCAAGTGAATTCCGGTGTTGAACCGTCGCCACCACGTAGCCCTGGTGAACAAACTGGACCAGTTGGGGAATTTCTTCCCCCAGGGTTGGTAGGCGCCAAGAGCTCCCCTGGACAAAAACGATTAATGGTCGGGCGGGTAACTGTGCGGCCTGATAACGCTGGGCCCAGGGGGTCAACAAAGACATCCGCTGGGCCTCACCATCCGCCGCGCCATAGACTACGTTTTCAATCAAGCGGACCTGACCGGCTAAGGTGGGGTTATTGTTTAACTCGTGAATCGCCATTAGTTATTCCTCCATTAAAATTTCCTTGTGTACGTGGACGAGGTGGTCGTCAAATTGGTAAATAATCGGTTGTCCGTTTAAGACCTCCACCTGGTCAATTTGGTCGTCGCTGATCCCCTCAATGTACTTGACCAAAGCGCGCAGGGTACTCCCGTGGGCCACGATTAACTGATCGTGGCCGGCAAGCAGGCGGGGCGCCACCTGGTCTTGCCAGTAGGGAAGGATCCGCTCTAGGCACATTTCCAGGCTTTCGGCCAGTGGCTCTTTTACCCCTAACCGATCGTAGCGCCGGTCGTGAGCGGGGTGAGCAAGTTGGGGCGGGACAGCAAAGAAGCCCCGGCGCCAGGCGTGCAACTGTTGTTCGCCAACTTCTCGTTTGACCGCCTCCTTGTTAAGGCCACTTAGGGCCCCGTAATGGCGTTCATTCAGCCGCCACGTTTTGTGGATCGGCAGGTATAACTGATCCAGGGCCTCTAAAATGTAATCGGCGGTCATGATCGCCCGCTTCATATAGGACGTGTGAACGTCGGTAAAGTTGAACTCGCGGGCGGCTAGTTCAGCCCCCACCTCCTTACCCTGGGCAATCCCTTTGGCCGTCAGTGGTACATCGCTCCACCCCGTGAAACGATTGTCTAGGTTGGCCTGACTCTGCCCATGACGCACCATCACTAGTTTTGTCATCCTATTTCCCCCTCTCTTACCCTATCCATGATAGCGCAAACGCCCCCCAATTTCTTGCTAATTTCCCAGGAAATACTGGTTAATCATTACGAAAGTGAGCAACTTACGGAGTAGGTCGTATGTAAGGACGGACGAACGGTTGATGCGGAACGCGGCGTTCTTCGGCCTACTTAGGTATTAGACCCGCGGTTATTGGCCCCGTTTCCAGTCTAACCTTCGTAACTGCAAGAGGGGGCTGTAACTCCCCGCTTTTCCAGCCTCCCTTAATCTTTCCCACTCACCATAACACTAGTAGACAAACGTTTTGATCAGCACCATCAAAATCGGGATCACTATAATCGACAGGACCGTCGTTTCCGTCACCATAATAGCGGCGTAAGACGAGTCAGCATGGTACAGCCGCGAAACGACCGGAGCGTTGGTCATTACCGGCATTGCCGCTTGTAAGATAAAGACCTGCTTCATTAGTGGCGACATCGAGTGGCTCGGTAAGACCAACAGGGCCATCAAGCACGGGGCAAACAAAAAGCGCCCCAGTAAAATTCCCCAGGCGTCACGGTCAAAGCGGATGCGGGAGAGTCCCGCGTTGGAAACCGCAATCCCAATGAAGAGCATCGACAAAGGGATCGTCAAGCTCCCCAAGTAGGTACAGGTTTGGCTGATAAACTTGGGTAAGTGAATCTTAAAGACCACCAGCAAAACCCCACCAATGAAGCCTAGTAAGGGCGGCGAGAAAATCTTTTGCACGGCCTGTTTAACGTTGATTTTGGCTTCGTGCACCCCGTTGCGCTGAATCAACCACACCCCAAGCGTCCAAAAGAAGGTCGTGTTGGCCATGTAGTAAACCAGCACGTAAGGAACCGAGGGCGCCCCGAAGAGAGCCATGTTAATTGGTAAGCCAATGAAGACGGTGTTAGAGTTGAAAAACATCGACGAAAAAAGGCCGAGGTGGCTCTTTTGGATGGCCAAGGCACGGGCAACGGCAAAGGAGAGGGCAAAAAGGATCAGCATTGAAATCACCGGGTAACGGAGGTCCGGCAAGAGGGTTTTTAACTGGTCGGTCGTAAACTGCTTGGTAATGGTGGCGATCATGTAGGTCGGCAATGCGACCTGGGTTACCACCTTAGAGATGATTTGCGGGGATTGGGGGCTAAACCAGTGGCGCTCGTTCATCACAAATCCGCACACCACCATGGTCAAGATCACCAACACCCCGGACAGGCTTTCCCAAAAGATTGTCAGCATGGTTAATTAACGCTCCTTTATCAACATGCCTTAAATTTTACACCCAAATCCCGGCCACTGCTGATCAAATATTAAAATCCGATTAAAACGATAAAAAGCCCCGCCGCTTTTCTTAGTAAACGACGGGGCTCCGTTATTGAATTTAGTTAAGCTCGGGCACGATCTTAAAGGAGAAGTCGTGATCCACCGTGGCGTCAATGTGGTACTTTTCTTCCACGTCGGCGCCCCAGGAGTCAATCCCCCCGACCCCCCGCACTTCACCGGCAATCACCAGTACCGTCCGGTGAGCAGCTGGTAATTCCTCTGGGTGGGTGGCGTTTTCCAATTCTGCGCTGGTGTACGGCAAGCACGAGAAGTTTAACTTTCCCTTCTTAGGGGCCTCAAACTTCAAGCGGAACGGTGCCGCATCCGGGTCGGCGTTGTTCAAGGTGGTGGCGCGGGTAATTTGAACCCACTTATTGGCCATGTGCATCCCGTTTTCTTGCGGAACCAAGTATGGGGTCACCGGCAACCCTTCCACGTGGTAGGTTTCCTCGATCCCCCCGGCCATCCGGTCCGGGTAGGTTTCCCCGGATAGCCCTTCGTAATCAAAGCTAGTGGCCGGCGTCGGCATAATCATGCGCCAACCCAATACCGGTAGGCTTGGTAACTGGGCCCCGGTGTAGTGAACGTTGACCTTGATCTTACCACTAGCCTTGACCGTGTAGGAAACTTGGACCGTCGTCGCCGGTACCGTCTGGGTCTGGTAGGTAAAGGTGATTTTGACCTTCTTGGCAAATTCTTGGTTAGAATAGCGGTTGGTTTTTGGCGCTAGCGGCAGCTTCTTATCCTTACCGTCGACTTGTAAGGCGATGTCTTGGCACGGCAAAACATAGTCGGCCGCTAACCATTGAACCGACGAGACGTTGAAGCCGTTCCCGCGGTCGTTATCGGTCGTTGCCCGCCAAAAAGTGGGGCGCGGGCTCCGGTAAAGCCACTCCTTACCCTTAATCTTAAAGGATTCCGGTCCCCCTTGTTCATAGGAGAAGAGGTACTGAAAGTCCTTGCCGTCCAGTCCTAAGATGTTGTCGTCGTAAACAACGTGCAGCTTATTTGTGTAATCCATAGTAGTATTTCACCTCCTGCATGGCCGGCTTCGGGGTCCGGTCAGCAAAGCAAATCCCGTCACCTGAGAATTCATTGTCAGCGTGGTGGTCATCAAAGTCGCCCCCGTAGCGCATCGACTTTTGCCCGGTTACTGGGTCGACCACTTCAATGGCTTGGTCAACGAAGTCCCAAATAAAGCCCCCACAGTACTGCGGGTACTTATCCAAGAGTTTGATGTATGAACCCATTCCCCCAACGGAGTTCCCCATCGAGTGCATGTACTCACACTCGATAAATGGTTTGTCCGGGTTCTTTTTCAGGTAGGCTTCAACCTCCTTTGGCGGTAGGTACATCCAGCTTTCAAAGTCGGAAATTTGGTCACGGTATTCCTTGGTGTGCACGACCCCTTCGTAGTGAACCGGCCGGGTATCATCAACTTCTTTGTAGTAGTTGTTCATGGCTAAAATGTCTTCACCGGCATAGGATTCGTTCCCCACCGACCAGAAGAGGATGGCGGTGTGGTTCTTGAAGGTCTCGTAGTTACTGCGGGTCCGGTCAACAACGGCCTCTTTCCACTGGGGAAGCGACCCTGGCACGTTATATGACGGCTCGTCTTGGCCAAATTTTTGCCAAGTAGCGTGGCTTTCCAAGTTGTTTTCCGCCATCATGTAGATGCCTTCCCGGTCACACAGGTAATACCACGGAATTTGGTCTGGGTAGTGGCTGGTCCGCACGGCGTTGATGTTATTTTCCTTGAAGATGCCTAAATCGGTGTGCATGTCTTCTATGGTCACCGCCCGGCCCCGGTGGCAATTCCACTCGTGACGGTTGACCCCGTTGATGATGAGGCGCTTACCGTTTAAACGCAGCACCTTGTCTTGGTCGATTTCAACCCGGCGGAAGCCAAACTGGTACGGGATTACTTCGACGACCCGGCCGATGGCGTCACGAACCGTCAGAGTTAATTGGTAAAGGTACGGATGGTGGTTATCCCACAGGTGAATCCCCACCAGTTGGACTGGTGACATTGTCCAGTTGCCATCGGCGTTTAACTGGCGGTTGAGCACGGCGGCCCCGGTTTGATCGGTGACTTCAACCTGAACGCTCCCCGGTTGGCCAACCATCTTCAACACCAGCCCCAGGCTCCCGGTCTTCATGTCATCGGCCACCCGGGCGTCGATCTTTAAGTCTTGGACGTGGATGCTTGGTTGGGCCACCAAGTTGACGTCGCGGAAGATCCCGGAGAAGCGGAACATGTCTTGGTCTTCAATCCAAGAAGAGGTAGCGTGCTTGTAAACCTCAACGGCTAAGAGGTTATCGCCATCTACTAAGTACGGCGTTAAATCAAATTCGGACGGGGTAAAGGAATCCTCGGCGTAACCGATAAAGTGGCCGTTTAACCACACGTACATCGCCCGTTCAACCCCTTCAAAGACCACGTGGACGTCGTGGTTTTTGAGACCCTCTGCTAGGGTGAAGTGGCGCACGTAAGACCCCACCGTATTGTCTTGCCCCTGGCTAAAGGAACCCTCTTCCTTGTTATCCCCCAGGGTGTAGGCAGGCCGGCGGTAAATTTCCCCGGTCCAAGGCATCGTGATGTTGGTGTAGTTGATCTGGGCAAAGTTACTCAGCTCGATTTCACTTGGCACTTCAATCTCACCAAAGTCGTTATGATCAAAATCTAGCTTGTAAAAGTCGACGGGGCGCTCCATTGGGTTCTTGGAGAACTTAAAGTCCCAACGCCCATTTAAATTCTGAACGTAGCTACTCTTTTCCAAAGCGGCTTCTTCTTGGTCCCGGTAAAAGCGATGATCGCTGTGGGCCGGCAGTTGATTGACCCGAAAAACTTCTGGGTCGTCCAACCATTTCAGCTCTGCTTCCATAAAAATAACCCTCCTTAAGTTCGTTACCATTAATGATAACGGTTTCAACGAGAACTTAAAAGGGTTTTTGGTAAAAGTTTAGTAAATATTATTAGCTTAATTAGTTAGGCAAACAAAAAAGCCCTCAGCATCTGCCGAGAGCCTTAAGTAGTGCGGCGAAGAGGACTCGAACCTCCACGGTCTCAATGACCACAAGATCCTTAATCTTGCGCGTCTGCCAGTTCCGCCACCGCCGCATCAACAAATAATATCTTACCAAAGATACTACTTGTTAGCAAGAACTTTTTTAAATTTCTTCAAAGCGGTGTCCGCAACGGCGGCAGACGAAGCGGGCAAGGTTAAAACGCCGGTTGCGCCCGATGATCAGACCGCAGCCCGTGCACCGGTAGCGGTGACGAACTACCACTCCCCCTGGGCGCCGGGCCTTGGAAGTCGGCGGGGCGTACCGGCTCCCCCCTACCTGCATTAGCAAGGCCTTAAAGTCGCGATCACGGTGACCAAACCCCCGTCCCGTTAAGTGGAGATGGTAATGACATAGCTCATGGAGAACCACTTGCTTGAGGGTTGCTAGGTCGTACTCCTCTAGCATCAAGGGGTTGACGTCAATGTGGTGGTCACCCAAGTGGTAGCGGCCCCCGGTTGTTTTCAAGCGCCGGTTAAAGACCGCTTGGTGTAAAAAGGGGCGCCCAAAGCTTTCTTGCGACCACCGTTCCACTAGGTTCTGGAGCTCTTGGTTAGTCATTGTCACCCTTCTTTGGTGGCAACATGGTCAACTGAATCCGGTCACGCTGTTTATCAACGGCGTGCACCCAAACGGTGACGATGTCGCCAACCGCCAGTAGGCTGTGCGGATCCTTCGGGTACTTCTTAGCCATCCGCGATAGGTGGACTAAGCCATCGTGTTTAACCCCGATGTCAACAAAGGCGCCGAAGTCGACGACGTTGCGCACCGTTCCCTCTAGTTGCATGCCGGGCTTTAAGTCATCCATCGTCATTACGTCCTGACGCAGTAACGGCGCCGGCATCCCATCACGCAGGTCGCGGCCCGGTTTTTGCAGGGCCTCCAGCACGTCATTGACCGTTGCTAAGCCGACCGTTTCGGACACGAAGTCCGCTGGCTGAAGCTTAGCCAGCCAGGCGTTAGCCTGCTCGGTGCCCAGCTCGGTCACCGTTACGTCGGCCGCCGCCAAAATTGACTTGGCCACCGGGTAGCTTTCCGGGTGGACATCGGTGTTATCGAGCGGGTTTTGCCCACCGACGATCCGCAAAAAGCCGACCGCCTGTTGGAAGGCCTTGGGCCCGAGACGGGGAACCTTTTTTAACTGATTCCGGTTCGTGTAGGCGCCGTTATCATTGCGGTAAGCAACGATGTTTTGGGCAATCGTCTTGGTCAATCCCGAAATCCGAGTTAGTAGCTGGTAGGAAGCGGTATTCAAATTAACCCCCACCCGGTTAACGGCCCGTTCAACAACGGCGTCGAGCTCACTCGCTAACTCCTTTTCCGGGAGGTCGTGTTGGTACTGGCCGACCCCAATGGCTTGCGGATCAATCTTAACCAGTTCCGCCAACGGATCCTGGAGGCGGCGCCCAATTGAAATGGCGCTCCGCTTTTCCACCGTCAGGTCCGGGAATTCTTCTCTGGCGGCTGGCGAGGCCGAGTAGACCGACGCCCCGGCTTCGTTGACAATTACGTAGTAGACTGGCCGACTAAGCTTTTGCAGGGCCGTAGCCACAAACTGCTCGGATTCACGGCTGGCCGTCCCGTTCCCGATTGCGACCGTCGAAACCTGGTAGCGTTCCACCAGGTCCAAAAACTCCGCTTCGGCCTGGGCCCGCTTAGCTTCCGGGGCGGGTTTATGGGGGTAGATGACGGCAATTTGTTCCACCTTCCCGTGGGGATCTAACACCGCCAACTTGCACCCGGTCCGGTAGGCGGGGTCAAAACCTAACACCACCCGGCCCTTTAACGGCGCTTGCATCAAAAGGTGGTAGAGGTTTTGCCCAAAGACCTTGATTGCCCGGGCGCTGGCCCCTTCGGTTAACTTAGCGCGCACCTCCCGCTCAATCGCCGGTCCCAAAAAGCGCTTGTAGGCGTCTTTGGCCGCCGCTTCCACCAACTCGGTCGCGGCGTTTGGCTGGTGGCCACGTACCAGGCGGAAGTTCAGGTAGTTGGTTACAGTAGTTGGGTCGGCCACCACCTTAACCCGCAGGATTTTCTCCTTTTCCCCCCGGTTGATCGCCAAAATTTGGTAGGAGCTAAGCTGGCTAACTTGCTCGCTAAAGTCATAGTACTGCTCGTAAACGCCTCGCTCATCAAGTTGCTCCCCGTCCTTTTTGACGGCGACTTCTAACCAGCCGTGCTCAGTGGTGTAATTACGCAACCAGCTGCGCACCGTCGCCATTTCAGCAATCCCCTCGGCGAGAATTTCGTGCGCGCCGGCCAGGGCCGCCTCAGCGTCTAGCACCTCTTGATTAACGTAGTGCGCCGCTTCTGTTTTCGGATCCGCGGTCTCATACTTGAGCAACCAGTTAGCTAACGGCATCAAACCGTTTTCCTTGGCCACTTGGGCCTTGGTCCGCCGTTTTTGCTTGTACGGTAAGTACAGGTCTTCAACGGTGGCTAAGTCATCGGCGCCCTGAATTTTTTCTTGTAGCGGTGCCGTTAACTTCCCCGCCGCCTCGATCAACTTAATCACGGCGTTTTTGCGGTCAAAGAGTTCCTGCTCTTTTTTAGCCTGTTCTTGAATCGTTTGTAGGGCCACTTCGTCTAACGACCCCGTCGCCTCCTTGCGGTACCGAGCGACAAAGGGGATCGTGTTGCCATCGTTTAATAAATCAAGGGCCACCCGCACTTGGGCGCCCTTGAATTGGGTGAGTTTAGCCTGCACCCGGGTTAATACTTCTGTTTCCACTCTTTAATCCTTCCACCACGTGTCTAAGGGAGCAACCGGCATGTGACGCTTGTGGCCAGTCCGTTGGTACCAGGCCTCGATCTTTTCGGCCGCGGCTTGGTCAACCTCCCGGCCCTCCAAGAAGTCATCGATATCCTTGTAGGTTACCCCCAGGGCTTGTTCGTCCGGTAAGGCCGGCCGGTCTTCTTCTAGGTCGGCCGTTGGGGTCTTTTGGTAAAGCTTTTCCGGCGCCCCGAGGTACTCTAACAGGGCCCGCCCCTGGCGCTTATCGAGTTGGGAGAGCGGCGTCACGTCGGCACCCCCATCCCCGTACTTGGTGTAAAAACCGGTTACGGCTTCGGCGGCGTGGTCGGTTCCGACTACCGCCCCGTGGTATTCCCCGGCAATTGCGTACTGGACAATCATCCGTTCGCGGGCCTTAATGTTCCCCTTGTTAAAATCGGAAATCTTAGTCCCGGCGGCTTCCAGTGTCATCACCATCGCGTCGGTGGCCGGCTTAATGTTGACCTTAACCACACGGTCCGGGTGGATGAAATCGTCAATCGCCATCATGGCGTCGGATTCGTCGGCTTGTTCCCCATAGGGCAGGCGAACGGCGATGAACTGGTAGTCTTCGCTCCCCGACTCCTTGCGTAGTTCTTCGACCGCCAGTTGGGCCAAGCGCCCCGCCAAGGCGGAATCTTGCCCCCCGGAAATCCCCAGCACCAGGGTTGCCATCTTAGTTTGCTTGAGGTAGTCCTTTAAAAAGTCGATCCGGCGCCGTACCTCCACCTGCGGATCAATGGTGGGGATCACCTTGAGGTCTTCAATAATTTGTTCTTGCAATTGACGCATTTTTGCTTTGCTCCTCTTAAATCTTATCGACGTAATCGTGAATTTCTTGAATCATTGCCATCTTGTTGTCGTAGCACTTTTGGGAGAGGTCGACGGGGTAAACTTCGGGGTTTAAGTCCCGCTTGTATTCGTCCCAAAGGCGATCTAAGTGGGTGGCCCGGGAAGCCCGGATCGTCTCCAAGTCTGGCTGCTCGTAAACCAGCTGGCCATCAACGAAGATGTCTTGCAAGAGCGGTCGGGCCACGAAATCCTTAACCGTCTTGTGCAAGAAAGTATAGTTCGGGTCAAACATGTATAAGGAGTCCAGTTGGCGCGGATCTTCGCCACTTAAGGTGACGTAATCGCCCTCGCTTTTGCCGTCCACCCGGTCGGTGATTCGCCACACCTGGTGCTTACCCGGCGTGGACATCTTGGAAACGTTGTTGGATAACTTCATGGTGTTAACCATCTTACCGGTTTCGTCTTCCACTAGAGTAAGCTTGTAAACTGCCCCCAGGGTTGGTTGGTCGTAAGCGGTGATCAGCTTGGTGCCAATCCCCCAGGCGTCAATTTTGGCCCCCTGCATCTGGAGGTTTTGGATTGTCTTTTCGTCGAGGCCGTTAGAGCAGACAATCTTGGCGTCCTTAAAGCCCGCCTCATCCAGCATTTTCCGGACCTTCTTGGACAGGTAAGCCATGTCCCCGGAGTCAATCCGGACCCCCTGGAAGTTGATCCGGTCACCAAATTTTTTGGCCACCCGGATGGCATTCGGCACCCCGGAACGCAGGGTGTCAAAGGTATCAACCAAGAAGGTGCAGTCGTGGTGAGTTTCGGCGTAGGCCTTGAAGGCTTCGTATTCATCCCGGTAGGTCTGCACCAGGGCGTGAGCGTGGGTCCCAGAAATCGGAATGCCAAAGAGCTTACCGGCCCGGACGTTACTGGTTGAATCGAAACCGCCAATGTAGGCTGCCCGGGTTCCCCAAAGGGCTGCGTCAAATTCCTGGGCCCGCCGCGAGCCAAACTCCATTACCGTTTGGTCGCCGACGATCGACTTAATTCGGGCGGCCTTCGTAGCAATCATGATTTGGTAGTTGATGATGTTTAACAGGGCCGTTTCTACCAACGTCCCCTCCATAATCGTACCTTCAACTTGTAAGAGTGGCTCGTGATTAAAGACCAACTCCCCTTCAACTACCGAGCGCAGGGTCCCTTGAAACCGGAAGTTAGCCAAGTAGTCCAAAAAGTCATCATTAAACTGCCCGGTCGTCTTCAGGTAGTCAATGTCCGTCTTTGAAAAGCGGAGGTTCTTTAGGTAGGTGATGATGTGTTCCAAACCGGCGAAAACGGCGTACCCATTTTCAAAGGGCATCTTCCGGAAAAAGGCTTCAAAGACCGCCTTCCGGTTGGCCAACCCCTTTTTATAGTAGGTCTGCATCATCGAGAGTTCGTATGCGTCGGTATGTAGCGTATAGCTATCATCAGGATAGTTGTAATCCATTTGTTTTTCCTCACAAATTAAAGTCTGGCCTTATTTTTCCAAGACAAATTCAAAGCGACTGCCCACGTACTGGGTGTGGACGTATTCAAAGGGGCGCCCATCCTGTAAATAAGAAATCTGCGTCATTCGCAAGAGGGCGTCACCGCGCTTGATATCCAGGTACTCAGCGATCTTTTCGGTGGCGTTGGTTGCCGAAACGTTCTGAATGGCGTGCCCCGGGTAGAGGTGCGAGCGCTCAGCCAGGGTCCGGTAATAAGACGTCGTCACTTCCTCTTTTGAAAAGTCCGCCACTAGTTGAGCGGGAATCGTTGCCACCTCGTAGCAGATCGGAATCCCGTTCCCGTAGCGAATTCGCTCCATCCGTAAGACCTGCTCGTCACCCTTTAACTGTAACTTTTCCATCTCACTTTGCGACGGAATGGTCAGGTGATAGGAAATGGTCTTACTAGACGGCGCCTTGCCCATCCCCTTCATCAGGTCGGTAAAGGAGGTGACGCCGGCCATTTTCTCTTGAACCTTGCGGCTGGCCACGAAGGTCCCGGACCCGACCCGACGCTCCAACACCCCTTCGTCAACAAGGGTTTGAATCGCCTGGCGCAGGGTCATGCGGCTGACCCCAAACTCGGCCGCCAGTTCCCGCTCGGCCGGAATCTTTTCGCCGACTTGCCACTTACCGCCTTCAATGTTTTCCCGTAGTTGGTTATGAATTTGAATGTATACCGGTGATCCCATGCTTGCTCCCCCTTACTACGCTAATCAATTCAATATGTTCATTTTAACACTGTCAATATGGGCTACCAAACATTTGGCAACGAAAAAGGGGTAACGGGGCCCCGAAATTCACGTTTTTCGTGGTTGGTTCCCCATTACCCGTTGATTAATCTCGTTTTAACGCCCCTTTTGCGACTTGAGGGCCAACTCCAAGGTCCGATCCGCAATGATGGATTGCGAATCGGCCACCGGGTAGGTCGTTTCCGGGTTCAGCTCCTCGGCGTAGGATAGTTCCGTACAACCCAAAATGACGACGTCGGCCCCTTGTTCTTCCACCATCTTGCGGACTAACTCGTGGTACTTGGCGCCATCGGAATGCCCCGCCTCCTTGATGTCATGGTAGATCAGGTCTTCGGTTGCGTCTAAAATCTCTTGGGTCGGCTTCAACTCTTCGTAGCCGGCCGCTTGGATGTAGTGGTCGTAAATCCCGGATTCCACCGTCCCCGGCGTGGCTAACAACCCCACCTTTTTAGCATCCGGCTTAATCTTTTTGATCTCCTTAACCGTTTCTTCTAGCATGTTTAAGATTGGAATTTCGGTTGCCGCTTGCAAGTCCTTAAAAAAGTAGTGGGCGGTGTTACAGATCAAAACAAAGAACTCTGGTTGCAGTAAGCTCTGTTGCTTGACGTCTTCGACTAAAACCGGCACCGGACTTTCTTGATCGTGATCTAAAATCCAACTGGTCCGATCCGGTACCGTGGCGTGGTTAACTACGATGTAATCGAGGTAATCCTGGTCACAATTAGTTGGCGTCCGTTGGTCTAAAATCCGCATGTAACTTTCGGTGGCCAGGGTCCCCATCCCACCAAGTACGGTAAAGAACTTTTGCATGGCAAGTGCCATCCTTTCTACTCATCAATTCGTGTATTGTGTCTATGATAACAAGCCCCCGCGGATCCGTAAACGGGAACGGTTAAACCTTAACTAAGTCTAAAAGCCACTGCCTAGTGCCGTCATCAACGTTTTCTGGCACCGTATAGCCTAGCGGGGCATACAGCACCCGCACCTGGGCCCAGCTAATTTGCCCGTTTTGATACAGGGTTTGTTGCATCGCGGTCGCCAGCATCTCCCGCTGGTCGGCACTGCTAGCCTTGTTTAACAGGGTCAGCGCCGCAATTTGGCGGGCCAACTTGGCAACTAGCAGTTCATTAAACTCCGCTTCGGTCGGTAAGGATGCCACCCGGAGCCTGTCTCGTAGTGGCACGGCCGGTAACTCCCGGCCGAGGAATTGGCGCAACATTGGCCAGTTGTTGGCTACTTGCATAAAGAACTGCCAAGGCAGCTGGGGCAATAAGTCACCGACAAGCCGGGCGCTGAATTGGTCCATCACCACGTTGCCCCCGGTCAGGCGGCTCGCTACTTCCTGGAGGAAGCGTTGGCAACTCTCCCGCTCACTAGGATTAATGTGACGCCGGGCGGTCAGGGCGTAGCGAACCAGCAAAAAATCCTCTAACTGATCCGGGTCAATCAAACGCCCCTGCCGCTTGACCTTCCCCCCGCCGTTTTTAATTCGCACCTGGCGACTGGCTTTAGCTACTTTTCCTTGCTTTGGCATCAAAATCCCCCTTTGGAAACAAAAAACCGCTCCGGAATCCCGGAACGGTTAATTAGTTGGGCTAGCTGGGTTCGAACCAGCGCATGACGGTACCAAAAACCGTTGCCTTACCACTTGGCTATAGCCCAATAATAAAATGGAGGAGAGTGGATTCGAACCACCGAACCAAAAGGAACGGTTTTACAGACCGTCGCGTTTAACCAGACTTCGCTACTCCTCCGAAAAGGTCATGACTGTTTGGTAACAATCAACGAATATTATATTACCGAACCTTCCGGATAATTGCAAGACCTTTTTCAAACTTTTTTGTCCAGATCGACAATTTTAGTTCGCCAGGCCCATTGTTCCATAAATGTCGGCCGTTGCCACTCGTTCATCCGCTTCTTGTTGACGCCGACCGTGGGGTTGACGTAGGTCACCCCGCCGTGGGTAAAGGTCGGATGCAGGCCGTGGAGGTGGCCGTAATAAGCCGTTTGTACCACCCCGCTCGCTTCGAGTAAGTCGCCCAACTGATCAGCCCCCATCAGGGCCCGAATCATTTGAAAGGAGCGCTCCATTCGCGGTCCCTTGACCTTGGTTGGCCTAACCATCAGGGCCTGGTGGCGGGGGGCAAAGTGGGTTAAAAAGAGAACCCGTTTGCCGACCCGCTTGGCTGCCGTAAGTTGACTGGCGACTTGCCCTAGCACCAAATCCTCGCGTGCTTGGTCACTGATTGGTTGGTCGATTGTTGAATCCAGCCAGTAAACCCGCTTCCACTTGGCGACCTCCGCGGGCTGGTCGTGGTAAACGGAAAAGTCATAGTTGTACCAACCGTTATTGCCCACCACTCGCCAGTTAGCACCCAAATCGAGGTAGCGGCGGTGAAAGTAGCGTGGATCGTCATTCTCTTCGATTTCTGCAAAGCTCGCCCCCTTAATCATATCGTGGTTACCAGCTAGGTAATGAATCCCCACGCCCGGTAGTTGGTCCGCTAGTTCTTTAAAGTAGGACTGGGTCCGGGTGAAGTCGTTAAATAAATCCCCCAAGAAAAAATAGTGGGCGACTTCTTGTTGTTTCAACCAGGCGGCCTGGGCCTCCATGGTGGCGGCTACGTCCACCCGGTTAACGTCTAAGTGGTTATCGCTGCTAATGGCAATTTTCATCGTTTCGCTCCTTTAAACGACTTTATTATGGGCGCTGCCGCCTTTTTAGACAAGCAAAAAGCGCCCCCACCTGGAGAGCGCTTTTTATGTTATTTAGTCGACCCCTTCCATCAAGCCATGGATCCGCTTGATGAAGAAGAAGAGGATGATCCCAAAGACAATCGAGACTAACCCAACGGCTAAGAAGTATGGAACTTCGGTTGCTGACGAGTAGTACTTAACGATTTGGGCGTTAACGGCTTGCCCGGCGGAGTTAGCCAGAAACCACATTGACATCATTTGTGACTTGAAGGCCTTCGGGGCCAGCTTAGTCGTTACGGACAGTCCAATTGGTGAAATCAGCATTTCGGCGATTTCAACGATGAACCAGGAACCAACCAGCCAGAACGGGGAAACCCGTCCGTCAGTGCCGTACAACATCCCCGGAATTGCCATCCAAACGTAGGATAACCCGGCGATGATCAACCCAGCGGTGAACTTACCAGGGGCGCTTGGTTGGTTCTTCCAACGGTCCCACAGCCAAACGAAGAATGGCGTTAAGATCATGATGAACAGTGGGTTTAAGGTCTGGAAGTTAGCGGCGGCAAAGTGCCAGCCCCCAATGTGGAGCACCGTCCGTTGTTCGGCAAACAGGGCCAAAACCACGGAACCAGATTCTTCAATCCCCCAGAAGATGGCGGCCGCAACGAACAGCGGCACGTACGCAATCACCCGGGAACGTTCCACCTTGGTTACCTTCTTGCTGGAAATCATCATGATAAAGTAGATGATTGGCAAGATAATGGCTACGAAGGTGATCAGGTTAATGACGTTGGTAACGTTGAGTTGTCCCATCGCCGCCATTAAGCCAAGGATGACCGCTAAGGCCACCAGGCCGATAATCGTCCAGTTGATGATTGGACGCAGGCTTTCCTTATCAATTGGGTCATCTGGGTACAGGCTGTCCTTTGACAAGTACTTCTTTCCATCAAAGTAGTACTGCAGTAACCCAAAGAACATCCCGATCGCGGCTAGGGAGAACCCGGCGTGGAAGTTTTGTTCACTCCCGAAGAGGTTAAGTCCGAAGCCACTGGCCGCCCACGGAACGGCCCACGGTGCCACGGCGGCCCCCAGGTTAATCCCGAAGACAAACATCGAGAACCCGGCGTCACGCCGCTTGTCGTCTTCTGAGTAAAGGCTCCCGACCATTTCGGAAACGTTTGGCTTCAACAACCCGGTCCCGCAAACAATCAAGAGGATTGAGGCGTACAGGGCCGGTGCGCCAAATGGTAGGGAAAGGGCGATGTGCCCAAACATAATCAAGATCCCACCGTAAAAGACGGTCTTGCGTGAACCCCAAACCCGGTCAGACAGCCAACCGCCGACCACCCCGGATAAGTAAACTAAGGAACCATAGATCGACATGATCGATGCCGCCGTGGCTTGGTCCATGCCCAAACCACCCTTGGCAACGGCGAAGTACATGTAGAACAACAGGATGGCACGCATCCCGTAGTAACTGAACCGTTCCCACATTTCCGTAAAGAACAGCGTCGACAGACCACGGGGTTGCCCGAAAAAGGCCGTGTCGGTATTTTTTTGCTTATTCATCCATTTCCCTCCCATTTTGTAGATTCAACCGGTAATCGGTTTGATTTAGAAATGAATTCGCATCCAAAGTTAAAGCGATCTCATTAACTTTTAAAGTAACACTTAACATTATAGACTAAATTTTAAATTCTCGCCAATTTATGGCAAATAATCTCATTTTATTTTCAAGTCGATAAAAAATCCCGATAAATAATTAAGTATTTACCGGGATTTTCATTATTAAATTAAGTGGCTATTTGGTTAGCTTTTTCTTCTTGTAACCATATAATCCGGTCGCCATCCCCAGCATTCCTAACCCAACTAGGGCCATTGCGGAGGCTTCCTGGTTATCGGCGCCCGTTTGCGGCAGGCGGCCTTGATCAGCGCCCCGCTTTGGGTTTGCAGCGCTAGCCGTTGCGACCATTGCCGTCAGCGCCCGCCCGTTAGTCTTTAAACTGGTTGCGTCTTGCCCCGCCGACTGGCGGTCGTTTGCGTTAGACCCATTAAGCTGTTGATCTACTTGAGTGGCAATTTCAGCCCGGGCCTTTGCTTGTTCAACTGCCTCCTCTGCCAGGGCAAGTTGCGCCTCGGCCTTGGCTAAGTCAACTTGAGCGGCCTCCAGGTTACCCGTGGCTACCGTCAAGTTAGCAACGGCTTGCTCGTAGGCGGCTTGGGCAGCTGCTAGTAACTGATCGGCGTTGGTTAAGTTAGCCACCGTTTCTTCTAACTCGGCTAACTTGGCCTTGGCGGTTGCTAAGGTTGCTTGAGCAGCTTCCAGTGACGCCTGGACGTTCGCCAATTCATCATTAGCCTTTTCTAGGGCCGCCTCCTTTTGCTGGTAGGTAGCCAGGGCGGTTTGGTAACTGGTCTTAGCGCTCTCTAGTTGCGTCCGCGCCGCCGTTACGGCTGCCGAATCGCTGGCTGAACTATTTTCCAAGGCCGCTAACTGGTCTTGGGCGGCGACCACCGCCGCCTTCGCCACCATCAAATTGGTGGTCATCCTCTGGAGGGACGCTTTAGCGGACGCCAAGGTCGCTTGGGCGTTGGTTAGCAGGGTTTGGGCGGCCGTTTGTACGTCTAAGCTGTAGGCGTTGTTTCCTAATTGGTTTCCTTCCGTAGCGTTGTAGAGTTCGTAGTGGGCGTACCCGTACTTATCAAAGGCCACCCCTAGGTATACGTTATTAAAGCCATCCGTACCTAGGATCGTCCCGTCTTCAAAGATTGACTGGGCGTGGCTCCAATTGTTGGTGCCCCCATCGTCAAAGAGCATCGTGGCGATGTCGGAGTAGACAGCGTACAGCAAGTTGTGCAGCGTGGTGGTAGCCATCGTTGCCTTACCGTTGACCCAGGTCGTCAGTCCTGACCCCGCATCTTCGGCAATGCTAGTACCGAGCTGATCAGCATAGGCGTTTAATCCATTTTTGTTGTGGCCTTGGCCATCGCTACCGGTGGTGCCGAAGATGTTCCAATTTTCGTCATCGTAGTAATTTTTGACAAAGTCTAGCGCCGCTACGTTAGCTTTGGCACTGGCACCAAAGGCGGTCGTCAACCCGTACTGATTGCGCAGATGATTGATTAAATTAACCGCGTAAACGGACAGGGCTTCTTGAACCGTTGGGTCACTTGGGTCCACCACCACGTCTAAGGATGCATCTGATTTGAACTTTTGTTGTAACTCTTTTACATAATCAGCACCCTTCGCCACTTCCTGTAAGGCGGCTGCGTTTGCGGAACTTGGGTTCGCTAAGTAGTTCTTTAAAGCGGTGATGTAGGCCGCTGACATGTTGATTACATCGCTTGACTGCGCTTCAGCAACTGCGTCCACAATGGCCTGAGCACTAGCCACGGCCGCTTGAGCATTGTCAACTGCTGCCTGATCAGAAGAGACCGCCGCACTGGCGGATGAGGCCGCACTCTCAGCGGCTGATAGGTTATTAGCGGCGGTTGACTGGTCACTAGTCAAAGCAGCTTCAGCAGCACTCAAAGCACTAGTAGCACTAGCGACGTTGGCCGAGGCAGAAGAAAGACTAGCTGAAGCACTAGTCGCCTCTGCTTGGGCACTAGCTTGAACGCTAGCAGCCGCGCTAACTACCCCCGCCTGCTCACTGACTGTCTGAGAGGCCGATGCCACTACAACGGCTTGCGAGGAAACGGCACTAGTTGCTGACGCAATGTTTTCCGAAGTAGCGACTTCCTTATTGGCAATTGCGGACGAGAGGGTTGCCGACGCTAACGTTACGTTGTTAGAGGCACTCGTGACGTTAGCCTGGGCATTATCAACACTGGTCTGGGCAGTATCGAACGCACTTTGGGCAGCATCGACAGCCGCTTGGGTACTTTCAACGCTCGCGTTCGTGGTTTGATTAGTAGTCTCGGTAGTTGTGGTGCTTGATTAGCCTCCGCAACCACCCCCGTTGCCGTAGCGACCCCTACTAAGGCCGTCAGGCGGATCATTTTCTTCTTATTCATTTCGTAGTCTCCTGATGCTATTTTCAATGCTACGTTAGCAATTATTATACGATAAAGTAAGTCAAGGGTAAAATCCTCGACCTAAATTGAAGATAGGACTCGTTTCTCTTCCTTTGCAAGTTACGTGATCGCTCTTATGAACTGAAATGAATCCTTATCTAATTTTACAACAAAAAGAGCTATTCAAAATTGAACAGCCCACATTGCAATCCACTGCATTTCACAAACTTCACTTCCTGGATTTTAGGGAGTGTAAAATATTTTGTGTAAATTGATACCTTGAGGGTATTGAAAAAGGGAAAGCCTTCCCCGTATGATTGAAATCGCTAAAAACCAATCAGAATACGGAGGCTTTCCCCATGAACCAGTTTAACAAAGATATTATCGCAGCGCTATCTTCAGACAAAGATATTACCCTGAATGAAGTCTTACGTCGTCAAATCGAAGTGGCCGCTAATCAGTTCCTTCAAAATGAACTGACTGCGGTGCTAGGCTACGAACCACATACTCGGATCGACCGATCAAAAGACGACGTGAACTACCGGAACGGGACGCACACCCGAATATTAAGGCCGGTGGGACCTTTTTTGTGCCCTCAAAACCAAAAAAACCTATCAACGAATCACCACTATGGTAATCCATCAACAAGATTTAGTGTAGAGCCGAAATAAGGGTCCGTGTTTGGCTCTTAGGCTAATTTCTAACCAGCATCCGCCACCAGGCGATCACTTGATGGGGCTAGGGAGCTGTTGGGCGTCCTAATCCGGGACTATTTGCCACGCTCTCCACTTTAGCGACAATATATGTCGTTAATGCTGTGAACGGTCTGGCCCCCTCGTTGGAATTTGAAAAACACGGTCGGTGTGTGAGTGGATGGCAATGTGTGCTCTGCTGTTATAAATTATGGGGGGCGGGGGTGTTAATTAGTCACCCTCTTTTATTTGCCTCTTTCGTCCATTTTAAGCCGTTTTAACTGTGCAATGGATAATTTTACCCTACTCACCATCCAAAACGTCAATGCGGCTGTTTATTTGCCTGCTACTTGGTAGTGTGGTGCATTCCCTGCGCCTGGCTTCCTAGTGGCAACCGATCCGATGATGGATTGGTTAGGGTCTGGTCGGTGTCGGCGGTTAAAAATCAATACTGAGTTATGACGGCCGAGATGCTCTCCAGGTGGTTTGGGTGTACTTTTAGGTACGCCCATTATGTTTGCACTTCCAGGTGCAAACGTTCTTGCCCGCTACGTCAAAAGCTCCCTAATTGTTCGGCTTTGTTTACCACTCAACAGGTGACAAGGCCCGTCCGTATTGGCTTTTACTCTCAACAAACAGTTGGGCAATTTCCTGCGATTATGTAGGTATTTGTAGTACTTAGGCGGTGAAGGTGATTTCCAGACGCTGAAAGCAAGGGGATGTATTGAGACCGGCTGCTAATTTTTGACGGGCGCTTAATTGACGTCTTCGGTAAGCACTTGGCTTCAAGCCCATATCGTTCATAACGTTATTAACCCGTTCCTTATTGATGAACTGACGCTTGATGATAGTCTGCTCCTCTTTGTTAAGCCGATTAAATGTGGCGGTGTACTCATGATACAGGGTAAGCAAGCACTCCCAATCGGGCCGTTTAGCCGGTAATGGCTCATCCTGTAAAATACTGTAGTAAAGGGCGATACGTTGATAAGAAACGGGTGCATAATTTGAAGCAGCATAAAATTCTTTCACTTTCATGTTTACAGCTCCTCCTAATTCTTAGTCAGCCTCGTTAAATGTCAGGTTCTTAGCTAAGTGTTGCCACGTTGGAAGTACCTAGCGGGTGAGGTGGATGCTAAGTTATCGGCGCCACTATAGCTTTTAACCTTAGCATTTCTTAATATGTTTAACAGTCGTTGGTGTGATGCGTCCAATTATGGACTCATCCCCAGCATCCGTCACCACGTCCTTCATTATATCAATCAGAAAAGGCCGGTCGGTTGCCTAGCAATGCTATAATAGCTCCATTGAGTGGGCCAAAATAAAAAGGCCGTCACCTTTGTTGGGTGGCGGTCTTTTACTATCTGCTGTCCTTAATATTCTTCGATTAGCCTCTTTGCTTCCTGTCGGTCGGTAAAGGGGATGGTGGTCCACGCCTGGTTAATCTGTCGGGCTAGGGGCTCCAGTTCGTTGTACTCCACTTTAAGCGGTTCAAACTGTCTTGCTCTTGCTTGATGCTGGCCACCACTCGTCGGTATTCGTTGATGACTTGATGGGCCTCTTTGGCGGTGGCGATCATCGCTTAGCTCCCACCTTCCACCAGGATGAACGCTTCTTTGGCTGGTTGGTGATACCTTGAATGGCCTTAAACTGCTCATCCGCTGAATTCATGTAACTGGTTAGTTTAACCAATCGGTCACCCAACCGGCGATCATACTGTTCTTTAGGTAAGTTAGCGATGGCCTTTAGCGCCTGGTCGGCCTCTGGCATAATTGCCTCTCGGGTCTTGATCATGTCCGGGATAAGGGCTTGTGCTTCCTTTAAAAGGCAGTTGTACTCGGTAACTTCCTTTGTGTCCTTTGCTACGGCGGTCGGGATCCATCCGTGACCAGGCAACACGCCGATGTCGTCTACCAAGTACTTGTCGGTAATCTGTATGAAAGACCATTATGATCTAATTTTGTTCTATATACAAGACCAATTTTATGATATTTTATCCTATATGTAGAACAATCATCGGTTTACCTAGTGGTACTAATTTTAAAGAGAGGGATTTCGGATTTTGCCTAAAAAATAGGTTCTAATGGTACACTTAAAAAGATATAGGATAAATTTAAAACAAGACCGAAAGGAAGTGCTTGCATGGCTCGCAAAGTTTACACCATTCATGCGGAATTAGCCGACTTTGATCAACCAAAGACGTGGCGGGATTTTAAGATTACTCACACGGTCACCTTACAAACCTTGGGCTACTTTCTGGAAATTATGTTTGAGATGAAGGATGCCCATCTATTCTCCTTTCGGGAAACAACTGATACTTGGACAAGGGTTTGGGAACTTGATCCTGATTCGCCAGAGGGGTTTAGCCGTAAGGGTCACCGTCTGACCTATCACGATACCAGGGGATCAAAGGTCATGGACTTGAAGTTGCACGAACAGTTATCGTTTTACTATGATTCCGGGGATAGCTGGCAAGTTAATTTAACGGTTACTGACATTGATGAGTCGGGGCAAGAAGACGGTAATAACTTACCACGGGTAATTGATGGAGCTGGTTTTGGGATCCTTGAAGATGTTGGTGGAGTTGATCGATTAGGCGAAATCGCAAGCTTAGTCAAACGGGATGGGGTCACTGCCCACCGTTCGGAGTTGAACTGGTCGGGCCAATGGGTACCGGATAATTTTACCTTTTATTTTTACGATCAGGATGATCTTAATTTCCGGCTCAAGCGGTTGGCGCAAGCTTACCGGCAAGTGTACGAAAACCACCTAAATTTTGGGGCTAAAATGGCGGCGATCCTAGACCGGGAGTACTACCCTGGCGCCCATCAAAAAGAGGAAGAACCGGCGCCATCAGTTAAGGTAGACCTCCCGCTAGTTGTTCAGCAATTGAAAAAAGCCGACGGGTCAAATATTACCGACGGAAAGTTGGCGAGGATCAATAACCAATTGATTGCCGCTTTCATTGAGGACCTAAAGAAGAACGGGAAACTCTCGGAAAAAACGGTGAAACGATACCACGATGAGTTGACCTTCTACCTGATCGGTTATTTAACACCACGAAAGGCGACCCTATTTGGCTGGATCGCAACGGACATTGGGGAGCTTTACTTTAAGGGATGTAGCGATGATGAGATTAAGCGACTACGGGCGGCTTTGAACAAGCTGAATAAATTTTTAGTTACCCAGGGGGTTGTTACGCCGCAGTGGGCCCGTGAGTTTAAGCAGGGCCTGAAGAACAGTATTGAGGTCGGGCATGATTACGCTAAAGAGGCCTTTTCTGACAACGACGATGGTCTGTGGTAATTTTACGATTAGGAGCGCTTTGTGACGTGTACCCCCAAAGTTGGAAATCAGCTTACATCAAAAAATTGTACTATAACATTATTGTCACAACCGTCTCTGTCATCGCAGCCGTTTCTATCGGATTTGTTGAGCTACTCCAAGTTGTTAGAGCCACCTTTAAATTCAACGGAAGTTTCTGAAGCTGGGTCCAGGGAGTCAATCTTAATTGGCTGGGATTTGTACTGGTCACTGGTCGCGCTGTTTATTGCACTCTGGGGCCTATTCTATTTAATCTGGAAAGCAACTCGGCAACGACGATTAAATACTGATTTGTAGGATTGATTAGCATCCCAATAAATGACTCTCTCCACTAATGCATCACTAATCCCCCATCCACATAAAGGCACTGCCCGGTTACATTATTCGCCAGTCGTGAAGCCAAGAACACCGCGCTTCCCGCAACATCTTCCGGAACAGTCAGGCGCTTAGTTGGCGTCATATTAATAATTGACTCTCGGACGTCATTCTGGGTTTCAACACTGGAATCAGTTGGATAAGTGAGCCCAGGGGCAATCGCATTTACTTGAATTCCAAACGCACCAACTTCAGCCGCCAATGATCGAGTATAACCGATCAGGGCGGTTTTTGCCGTTATATAGTCATGATAAGGGATCAGTGGAAATTCAACCAGATTACTGGCCATATTAATAATTCGTCCCTTGTTCTGCGACTTCATAATTGGTAAGGCCTCATGGCAAACATTGAAGCTGCCGTGAACATTACCGTCCAACTGATCTTGATAGTCTTGCCACGTAATTGACTGATCGGTTTTTCGCGTCTTGGGATTAAACGTGTAGTGATTTAATGCATTATTCACGACAATATCCAAGCCATTGAAATTATCTTTGATTTTTCGAATCATTTCCTGAACTGCCACAGGATCACGAACGTCGGCCTTAATGGCACATGCTTGCCCGCCACCCTCAAGGATTTTCCGAACAACTTGATCAGCCCGTTCTTGATGCTTCACAAAGTTGACCGCGACAATTGCGCCTTCTTTGGCAAACTGCTTCGCAATCGTTGCCCCAATTCCGCGACTACTGCCCGTTACCAGTGCGACCTGATTTTTCAGTAACATACTTATCCTCCTCACTCAACGTCCGGGTCAAATTTCTCAGCAGCCCGCTCGGTATTTTGCTCAACATCGATGAATCGCAGTAGATCCAGTAAATTAAAGTGGCCGTCATGATGCCAGCCTGGTTTTGCCCGGGTCATCTCACCTAACGCGCTAATCCGATCAATCCCGGCCCGTCCAAGTTGATTAGCCAACGAGAAAAGCCGGGTTGGCTTCACAGCCAGGCCACAACTTTGCAGATATTGCTTGAACGGCTGCAGATATTCGGGAACTTGTTCAAGCTCATCAATTGCATAAACGTGAATTGTCCGATTTAATGGCGAATTAACGAATCCAGGATGCGCGTGATAAACAACCGTCCAATCGGTATTCCCGTCACTTGCAAATACCTGCACATCAGAATCATTCAACGCCTTTAATTGATAGTCATTACGCAATCGAACGACAGCAGCCGCTTGTTCGTTTGTTAACTCTGCCCGTGGCCGCTTTAATTGATAATTCGCAAGTTCAGAAGCAAGTAATTTGGCAACGTTCAGCGGTGATGTTGAGCCGCCCTTTTCAACAAAAATCGTTTGCGCCGACAAACAGCTTTGCTGGTCATAAACCGCAACATCCTCAATCGCTTGTTTGACTGTTTGCAAATAATATTCCGGTGTTAATGCTTCGCGGCCAATCATTGAAAAGCTAATCTTGTAACCGTAATGCAAGAATATTTTGGATTTTGGAACCAATTCTTTAATGGCATCCACAGCCTTATCAGATCCGTACACGATGGCTGCATCCGTCGCGGATGTGGCAGCTTCTTCCAAATTCATTGTGCCACCCTTCCACGGCAGGATTGCCAGACAATCGGCCAGTTCCGGGCTGACTTCCGCTAAGCTTTGGGCAAACAGAACCGGAAATAGCGGCTCACTCATCGACGTTTTGCCAAGACTAGCTGACTTTACAATCGTCGCCATAATCAGCGACCAAATTTGTAAGCCCGGAATATTGCCTGAGAAAACGTGAAACGTCGTCTCAGGACCAAACGCCTTGGTCATACTCCCACTTTTTTGTGGATGAAAGTCGTCAAGAATTTCTGGCTGGTCAAGTTCACTGTCGACGAAACGCATCAATTCCTTTTTCCGGAATACCCGAATAAACCGTTTGATTTCAAGCTCAACCGTTTCCGCGTTGTAACCCGTAATTTGTGGTAATAATTTCATTGCCAACCGGCGTTGTGGATAATCCGGATGCGTCCATAAATTGACTGCCTGATCAATTTTGCTGATAATCTCTGCGACTGTTAAATGACTCAAGTAGGCCGCCTGGTTGTGACGCAATCGATCATTAATCTCGACAATGGCATCTGGTGTCACAATCGGGAAACGCAAACTATAGTCTAATTGACCAATGGTAATCGTCTGGTAGCCGAAGTTGGTCAATGTAATCCCGCGGGGCATCTTAAAAATGTCCACTGGGATCACCTTAATTGTCCCCATTACTGCACGCTTCAATTTGGTACCTCCTTACATCTGGTTAGCATGCAAAAGCTGATCCACCGCAATTGAGCAGCCCTTTGCTTCAGCTCCCTGGACTCGGCCCAAGACTTTGAAACCATTTTCATCCTGAATGCCCATATCCTCTGTCAAAATGGCAACGCAAGAATTCCAGTTGGCCAAATCATAGTATGCGATTAAGCCGGCATGACCACTTTCCACGGGCTGCAACGTATCCGTACTTAAAATGCGAACCCGAACCCAGGCAGGGGCTGCCTTTGTATAATCCAGTGGCAAATGGTGGTATAAGCGCACAAGGTTTTGGTCGTAGCATTGCGAGCTAATTTCCGTCATGCCGTACATATTAATGTAGTGATCACGATCGATATTGAACGTGTTTTTAATGGCATCAAAGAGGTCCTGAGCATCTACACTTCGCGACTGGCCTTTAAATCCACCTGTGTCAAATAACCGACTATCACCTGGCAGTTTGAATGTCAGTTTTTGTTCATTCAAATAATCCAATAAATGAACGTACGAGAAACTGGCCCCTAGTAACATTACTGGACGGCCCTGGCGTTCTGCATCTTTTAATGCCCCAACAATTCCTTGGTAATCCATGCCATTTTCGTCAATAAAAATACCGCTCTTATCATCACCGAAGAAGTCAATTGCCTTGGTCACATAACGAGACAGCGATGAATTCGAATTTGTTTTTTCACCAGGAAATAGTCCAAGAATCGTCATCTTATCCCGATCCGGTAGCACAAATTGCTTGAAGGGATACTTCATGGAAGCATCCCAAACTTTAAACGATGGATGATAATTGTGACTTCGATGATTTGGGTCTGTTGTCCCGCTAGACATAAAGACGGGCTCATCTTTTTGCACCGGCATTGTCGACAACGTCAGCTGTTTGTACCCCTGAATCGGCATCAGTGGAATGCTCTGCCAGTTGTTAACGATCAAGGGGCTTTTTCGTTGACTTTGAGCATACCGTTTGTAAGGAAGATTATTCTTGAATTGGTAATCAAACAAATCCAAAGCAACCTGGTTAAAGTCAGATTCACTAAGTTGTTGATCATCCGTCGTCGCGTAAGTTTGAATAAACTGATAAATATCGTTTTGAATTTCAGTCGATGTTTTGGTCATCATGAACGCCCTTTCTAAAAAGACTCGGAATTGAAATTAAGAAAATGTGCAGTCCAACTGCAGAAATTGCTCCAATTAAAATATTATTGGACAGTAACGTTTTTAAGCTTCCGGGGAAGCCGGCAGCGTAGGTTGGCACAGCAATTGCCAAAACAATTGACAGCCCAATAATTAGGTTATTAGTATCATTATTTTTAGATTTTTTAAGAATGGCAAACCCGGTTGTGATCAGAGTAGCAGCGGCCGGTAAGAACATCCCCCCAATCACTGGTGATGGGGTTAAGGATAGAAATGCCCCCAATTTAGGAATGAACCCCAAGACAATTAGCAGGCCACCCGTTAGTAAAATCGGCTTGCGGGAATGCACGCCGGTCAATTTCATCACCCCTAAATTTTGAGCAAACGCGGTCGTGGGGAATCCACCAATTAGTGACGACAATGCTGAGCCAGCCGCTTCACCGGCAATTCCGTTTCGAATCCGCTTCTGATCCAAGTTAATGTTAAGAACGGATGCCGATGCTTCATAAACGCCTAACGCTTCAATAACGGCAACCGTGTAAGCAACGAAGAAAGTGAGAAAAATACTCCAATTAAACGAAAATCCTCCGTATGGCAGTAAACGAGGCAACCCAATTAATGGTTTGGATCCCAATGCTGATAAGTCAATCATGCCAGTCAAACCGGCTAGAACATCACCGACCACTAGTGCGATCAGGAAGGAAAATTTGTGAAAGAACCCTTTCCCGAAAAGTGATAACAGCACGACAATTGCGGCGGTCATGACAGATAACAGCAACGTTTTGGGTGATGCAAATCCTAGTGTGCCCGGACTACCACCCAGAAATTCTGACAGGGTAAAGCTCGCTAGTGACACCCCAACCAAGAAGATAATGGTCCCAGTAATTGCTGGCGTTAAGCGTTTAACCAATTTTGTTAAAAGCCCGGTAACTGAGAGCCCAAAGACAAGAAGCGCACTGACAAAGATTGAGCCACTAGCTGCCGGCAGCATCCCCGTTTTTCCAGCGTTAATCATCAACGCATCAAAGGCAGCGGAGGGTCCCTGAACAATCGGCAATCTCACTAACTTAGTAGCTTGAATTAAAGTGACCAATCCAGAGGCAATAAAGATAGCATTTACCAGATTAGTTGATAAGGTCAATGACAGCCCCGCCGACGAGGCAACAAAAATTGGATCCAACCAAACATTCGATACAAAAATATGTTGAATACTAACAAGAAAGGTTTGTCCCCAGCCCAAAGACTCGCTGCTAGAAGCTGGCGTCTCTTCCTGAGCACGATTCATACACAACATCTCCCTAAGCAAATTTTGCTTAAGCTAACTGAGAGTGGTTTCCTTGAGACGAAAAAGAGGTTGAATTCGAAATGAATTCAACCTCAAGTACAGGACGAAATATTAATGATCATTATCCAGTAATATTGGCTGCATTCCTCCGCTGGTACTAACCAGATCAGGTACATAGGGTTAAGATTGCTTGCACAATCTAGTCTCAGCACAATGGCTCCCCTTGCAGTTAATTTAAGCGATTAAAGTATACCATGAATACCACTAAATAAAGAATATATTAATTGGGAGTGTAAAATATTTTGTGTAAATTGATACCTTGAGGGTATTGAAAAAGGGAAAGCCTTCCCCGTATGATTGAAATCGCTAAAAACCAATCAGAATACGGAGGCTTTCCCCATAACCCCTATTTATACTGATCGATGTTTGCTGATGCCGTTTTCTGCTGACGAAAATATTCTATACTACCGAATACTAAAGTCCAAACAATGGCTCCAATAGCACCGATAATATCTTCAGGGATAAAGAATAGACTTACAAAGATAACCCCAAAGAAGAATATAGTTAATGGGCTAGTTACTTTATACCATGGCATAACAAATCCATTTGGCAAGAAATCACTTGAGACACGATACTTTCTATGTGCAATCATAGCTAATGTATAAACAATTATATACATATCACTAGAAACTCCAGTCACTATAGTGAATACAGAACTAATTGCAGTGGTTAAACTCATCAACGGTGTGATTAAAACAAGTGCAGCTGATAAAATAATTGCTGCTGCAGGCACACCATTTTTGGAAATCTTGGCAAAAGTCTTATTCATCCAGCTACTTTTTGGAACTTCAGTTGCCAATTGGTAAAAATGCCGACCCGCTGAAAAATACAACTATTCAATGATGATGCTGCAGATGTTAACACTACAAAGTTAATGGTAGCAGCTGCAGCAGGAAAACCTGCAAGCTTAAATACTTGGACAAAGGGGCTACTGTTAGCAGACAAGGATGTCCACGGAATAATCCCCATAATTACAATTAAAGCTCCAATGTAAAATAACAAAATTCGAAGAATCGTCTCATTAACCGATTTTTTAATGACTGCATGTGGTGATTTAGCCTCACCAATTGTAATACTAACGAATTCAATACCTTGAAAAGCGAAGAAAACCATGGGAAATGCAGACACGAAATTAAAAATACCGTGTGGGAATAGTGTGTAATCATGAGAAATGTTTGACAACGATGCATGACCAAGGGGTGTAATTGAATGACTTGTCATCATAAAAATTCCAGTTACAATCATAGCAATAATAGCGATGATTTTAATCATAGCAAACCAAAATTCAGTTTCACCAAAAAGTCTCGCGGCGATCAAGTTAACACTTGTTAATACTGCTAAGAATACTAGCTCAACAAGCCAAGAAGGAATCGTTGGAAACCAATATTGCACATAATTAGCTGTAGCAGTTAATTCAGCCATACAAACGAACACCAAACCAATCCAGTAAGTCCACCCAGTAAAATGGCCTACAGTTGGGCCCAAATACCGTGAAATAAATGAAACAAAAGTATGCTGTGAGGGATCCGAATAAAACATTTCCCCAATTGCTCGCATCATAAAGAAAAAGAACAGACCTAGCGTTAGATAAACTAACATTATTGAAGGCCCTGTTTTGCTAATTGTACTTCCTGACCCTAAGAATAGCCCGGTTCCAATAGTACCTCCAATTGCAATCATCTGGACATGGCGATTGCTTAAAGCCCGCATCGTCCCATCTTGGTTTTCTACAATTTTTGATTTCATATGTTATCCTCCAAGAATAAATGATAATAAAATGAGCTTTCTCACTGTATTATCATTTATTCTATCATGTTTTGTGACTAGATGTCACTTTTTTATACGGCGAATTTACAATTGAAATGCAATACAAAGTAAAAAAATAAACCCATACCGGG
>OLQI01000322.1_pt1 | contig 48944 bp, 44 predicted proteins | sample 1672171 | NCBI WGS metagenome assembly OLQI01 (sample SAMEA3136655, study PRJEB25190) | human gut metagenome
GGGCTATGCCCGTTGATGAAAAGCCCCCGGCTATGCCGGGGGATATTTACTGTGTGCATTAGATAAATTTATTTGAAAGTGCAGTTATAGACCGATTGATGTATTTTAGGGCAGACAACACATCTTTAATTTCTGGATCTAAAGTTAGTACATTATGTAAACAATTTATATCAATTGAATATTCTTCTTTGATTAGTTTGCCACAGGTTTCATAACTTAATTTTATATCAAATTTTTCATCATCATAATTTGAAAAGTCAAAAATTGTTCCAATGTGTTGTTGTGGGGCAAGAAATATATTTTTTAAATTCGAAACATTGAATTGCTTTATATCGGCATTGCCAGCTTTCGACCAATCTAAATCAGGAGATATTTCTAATGATAATAATTTTGCTGGTGAGTTTCCAAAGTTTTTTATAATCAAATCATGAGTTACACTCACATCGCTTTTACGTATGTAAAATAATATATTTCCTCTATTTTGTTCAAAATACTGATTTTGTTGTTCTTTTAATTGCTTTCTCATTTCTTTGAGATTTAAATATGTAAACCATATAGCAATGATTGAGCCAATAAAAGTTATCAAACTTAAGATAAGTCCAATAAATTGAAATAATGTTGAATGCCATTCAGCAGATGTCATATAGATCCTCCCTCTTATTTATCCCTATTTAAGGATGTACTTTCCGGATAATTATATCTCCAATTATCATATTCCTCTTTTGTTATCTCGCCATTTCTATATTTACGAGCAACCTTATTCCATGCACGAAGCATATCGTACATAGGAAAATAAGACGGATTTTCTCTGTCAAGTGTAAGACAAAATTCGTCATCAAGCATATTTATTGTCAATCCGTATATATCCTCTATTGCAAACAGGGTGTGCAACAGTGCATTGTAATTATCAATATTGGGCAGTTTGATTGCCTGCGGTGATACATCGAATATTTTTGCAATATCCTTTATCATATCATCTTTTGGTGTTCTGACACCTATTTCATACTGACCTACACGGGTTTCGGCTGTTTTTTCGCTAAAGCCGAGTTTGATGCCAAGCCATTTCTGTGTGGCACCGTGCAGATTTCTTAAAAAACGTATTCGTTCTCCGATAGCCATAATATATCTCCAATCGTATTATTCTACTACCTATTATAAGAACCTGTCAAGTATCAGGTAGTATTTTTTCAAAAATCTCCACCTTTATTACTTGACAGAATCTTGAAATAGGTGTATAAATTATACACCTATTATAGCATATTAGTTTGAGTTAGTCAACTATAAGAAATAAAAAAGATAATGAATTTATGAAAAAGCACTTGGCATTATCTTAAAAGTAGGGTATAATAGCTGTACATTATCAAATTACGTTGAGTCAATGCAAGCATAAAAGCATTTATTTGCGTTATATTCACGCTAAATGATAAAAAAACAATAGTGAGGAGTGAAAATATGGGGAATTTGTTTTTGAGAGCTGAAGAAGTGCAGCAGATACTTGGAGTATCAAGGTCATATGCTTACAAGGTTATCAAGGAAATGAATTCCGAACTGCAGCGGCAAGGATTTCGCACCATTGCCGGCAGAGTAAGTAAACAGTACTTTTTCGAGAAAGTAAACTATAAGCCACAGGTAGAAAGGAGTAGTGAAAATGGCAGTTTATAAAGATGGTAACAAATGGAGAGCTGTTTATCGTTTTACTGATTGGACAGGCGAGCGAAAACAAACACAAAAGCGTGGTTTCAACACAAAGCGAGAAGTTCAATGTTGGGAGCGTGAACAATTGCGTAAGGCAAAATCCGATATAGATATGACTTTTGAGAGCTTTGTAGGACTATATCGTGAAGACATCGGAGCAAGAATCAAAGAAACAACATGGAAAACAAAGGATTCTATCATTGATAATAAGCTGATTCCCTATTTCGGTAAAAAGCGTATATCTGATATTAAGCCGAAAAATGTGATTAAGTGGCAAAATGAGATGATGAATTACCGTGATGAGAATGGCAAGCCGTATTCACAGGTATATCTTAAAAACTTGCATAATCAATTAAGTACAATATTTAATCATGCGGCAAAGTTTTACGGACTATCTGAAAATCCGGCTGCAAAAGCAGGAAATATGGGTAAGGCGAAGAACAAAGAAAAAGAATTTTGGACAAAGAATGAGTATATGAAGTTTATTGATGAAATGCTTGATAAGCCGATTTCGTTCTATGCGTTTGAGATGTTGTATTGGACAGGAATGCGGTTGGGGGAATTGCTTGCATTGACACTATCGGACTTTGATTTTGAAAGAAAAACTGTATCAATCAGCAAATCATATCAGCGTATTAGAAAAAAGGATATTATAACAAGTCCTAAAACTGAAAAAGCAACAGAGTAATTAATATGCCGGATTTCTTGTGTGAAGAATTGAAAGAGTATATCGACAGCCTTTATGGTGTTTCAGAAAATGACAGAATATTCCCAATAAGCAAAAGCTATTTGCATCACGAAATGGATAGGGGTGCAAAAGCTGCCGGAGTGAAGCGTATTCCAATTCATTCGATCCGTCACAGCCATATAAGTTTATTGATTGATTTAGGTTTTTCGGCTGTTGCGATAGCTGACCGAGTTGGTCACGAAAGCATAGACATAACATATAATTACGCTCATATGTCTCCATCGGCACAGCTCGATATGGCTAATAAACTGAATTCTGAGAGGAGTGAGGATAATGTATAAAACGCTTGATAATAAAGGCAGATGGCGGAATGTGATTATATCATTCCGGATGTCACCGCAGGAACGAGATGACTTGAATGTCAGAGTAAAACTGTCAGGACTTACAAAACAGGACTACATAATCAAACGCCTGTCGGAGCGTGATGTGATAGTTCAGCCGAACACAAGAGTTTACAAGGCTTTAAGAAACCAAATGGCAGAAATTTTGGCAGAGTTAAAGCGGATAAACAACAGTGCGGATTTTGACAGCGATTTGCTCGATATAATTCAAATTACGGCACAAACCTACAACGGGTTGGCAGAAAAAGAAAAGTCCTGATGTATCGGCAAATACAAAAGGACTCGGAAAGTGTGGTAAAACACCTTCACAACAAAGATATTTTACCACACCTCCGGCAAATTTGCAATAGGAGGTGACGAAAAATGAGCAATTTAAAACTTATAAATATGCGTGATGTTGAAGTTGAGCCTATATGCTGGCTCTGGTATCCGTTTATTCCGTATGGAAAAGTGACGATTATACAAGGTGATCCCAGTGAGGGCAAAACAACGCTTGTACTACAAATTATTGCACGGCTCACCAAAGGCAAAAGCATAATTGATGAAGATGAAAGCATGCCGATAAATGTAATCTATCAAACGGCAGATGACGGATTGGCGGATACGATAAAACCACGGTTGTTTGGATGCAAATGCGGATTGCTCAAAAGTGGTTGCGATTGATGATAGTGATACACCGCTTACAATGCGAGATGCAAGACTTGAACAGGCTATTATTGAAACTAATGCAAAACTTGTTGTATTAGATCCGATTCAAGGCTTTTTGGGTACTGATGTGGATATGCACAGGGCAAATGAGATAAGACCGATTATGAAGCATATATCCGAGTTTGCCGAAAAATATAAATGTGCGATTATTTTAATCGGGCATATGAATAAGTGCAGCGTCGGAAAATCTGCATACAGAGGGTTAGGCTCTATCGATTTTCAGGCAGCGGCAAGAAATGTACTGATCGTTGGCAGAATCAAGGATGAGCCTGAAATCAGAGTTGTATGTCAGACAAAAAGCTCACTTGCACCAGAAGCGAAAGCAGTTGCTTTTCGATTGAGTGAAAAAAATGGCTTTGAATGGGTTGGTGAGTATGATGTTTCCGCTGATGATTTGCTTTCGGAAACTGTAAAAGGTACTAAAAAGCAGGAGGCAATGGATTTTCTTGAAAGCTTACTTTCAGGCGGTCGAATGTCACAGACGGAAATTATGGAGCTTGCGGAGCGAAGAAACATAGCGGAAAAGACGTTGAGGAACGCAAAGGAAACACTTGGTGTTAAATCAAAACGGGAAAATAATCAATGGTATTGGAGTCTTGATTAAAAGTAAGATGGCAAGATGCCCTTTTCTATACAATAGGGTACCTTGCCACCTTGAAAGGATATGATGTGATATGAAGAAAATACAAATTACGCAGGACTTGTTTGTTAAGATGATTAAATATTTTTACGGCGATGAATTTGAAGTTGGTGACGATGAGTTGTTTGAGATTTACCGGGATATTAAAAAGGGCATTGACCAAAAGCTTGATGCTATTTCAAGACGGAGTTATTACACTCAATATAAAACAGTGGATAGCGACGAGGCAAAGGAGCAAGCAAGGCAGAAATATCTTGATGCAGTGGGCATGCATAAGGATTTCAGATGTTGACTTTACCCTAATTGTACAAACGGGAATGTGGCACATTCCCGTAAAAATAATTAAGAATGAGAGGATTGAATTATGAAAGACAGATTTATTGAAAACGGAATTGAGTATGTTCGATGCGGCGATTATTATTTGCCTGATTTTGAAGTGCCACAATGTGAATACGAAATCGGACAATTCGGCAGATTAAGAAAACATTATCTGAAAACAAACAAACCGTGCCGATACAGCACGCTTTTAATGACTGGAAAACTGTTTGAACATCTGCATGAAGTCGATAAACAGGCACAAGAAATTTTAGAGAAATTTATAAGGGCGGCAGAGCAAACTGCTCCCGACAAAGCAACGCACCAAATGGAATGGGTTGGGCATATGAACAATGCCAAAGCCTCTGCGATAGAGGTTATAAATCACGAACTGATTTATGTATAAAGTAGGAACTTTGTTCTAACAAGCATAGCATTTGGATGCCCAAATTCTCCGTTTTAGCGGCGTTGCCCCTAATACCCCAATGCAGAAAGGAGAATTTTTATGCGAGCAAGGAACAATAGAATGACGCTTCGGCTTAATGATAAAGAGTACGAGCATTTAATAAAATCATCTGAAAAAGTGGGTGTTCCCAGAGAGGTATATCTGCGGATGCTGATTATGGGAACACAACCGAAAGAAAAACCATCGGCTGATTTTTACGGTACTATGAAAGAATTAAACGCGATCGGAAACAGTTTAAATCAGATTGCAAAGGTGGCAAATTCAAAAGGCTTCATCAATGTAAAAGCGTATGAAGAGAATGTTCGGAAGTTAAACGGCTTTATTTTAGAAATCGGCAAGGCTGTTTTCGTTCCCGAAAGGAGGGATGACAAATGGCTGCTACACGAATTTGGTCTATAAAAGGCAGGCTTGACAGCGTGGTAAACTATGTTACAAATCCGGAAAAGACAGACGGCGGCAGATATACCGATACGGAACTTCAAGCTTTGACGGATGTAATAGATTATGCTGAAGACGGAACAAAGACGCATAATAAGGTTTATGTTTCGGGGATAAATTTATCCCCTGACATTGCCCGTGACCTAATGGTTATGACAAAACTGCAATTCGGAAAAACAGATAAAATTTTAGCCTATCACGGCTATCAGAGTTTCCTGCCGGGCGAGGTCACACCAGATATGGCACATGAAATTGGTGTTAAGCTTGCGGAGCGTCTATGGGGTGATAGATTCCAAGTGCTTGTTACAACGCATCTTGACCACGAGCATATTCACAATCATTTTTGCCTGAACTCCGTTTCCTTTGTTGACGGAAAGAAATTCAGAGGCGGAAGCAAGGCATATTGGATTATGCGAGCGGAGTCGGACAAAATTTGTGCAGAATACGGATTGTCTGTAATCGAGAGTCCCGGCAAGGGGAAAAATTATGCGGAATGGAAAGCCGAACATGAAGGCGAACCTACCGTCAGAGGACAGATAAAAGATGAACTTGACGAAATTATCAAGTGTTCATATACCTGTGATCAATTTTGGAGAATATTAAAACAGCGTGGATATGAGGTTAAGCGTGATGTTAAGTATATTGCATTAAAGCCTGCCTATTCCCAAAGATATATACGGCTTAAATCACTCGGCAAGAATTACAGTGAGGAAGCAATAAGACAGCGAATTATAGCGGCAAGAAACGGCATACGGATTTTGGATAAGCCTGCAACGGACTATAATGCTTGGCTTAAAAAGTACGAACCGACAAAACTGCACGGATTTAAGGCATTGTATTATCATTATCTGTATCTGTTCGGCAAGATACGAAAAAAGGAAACACCGCAACGGGTATCATTCTATATGCGTGATGAACTTGTCAAATTTGAGCGTTATCAAAAACAGTTTCATTTCTTGATTGATAACGATATTGAAACGGCAGAACAGCTGAACAACTTTAAGGAAAATGCAGAATTGAAAATTTCAGAATTAGTAATTCAACGAAGCAGGTTATATGGTAAAACAGATTCAACGGCTGAAATTAAGACAATTAATGTAGAATTGCGAATATTGCGAAAAAATATCCGTATGTGTAACAATATTTTTGCAGATGCAGAGCGTATTCAACGGCATTATAATAGGGCACTTGAACTTGAAGAAGCTGAGCGGCAAAATAGATATAGAAATAAAAATCAAATTATGCGATAGAATTGGAGGAGCTTATGAAAATTATAAAATCAATCATTATTTTAACTGTGGTAACAGTATTTATGGCAACTACATACGCAGCAGAGATGCCGAGAGAATCGGGCACCATGCTATGTAATAAATGATAGCGTTATCGTGGCAGAAAGGCTTATAGGCAATATTTTAACTGAAGTGCAAAATGGTTTGGGATATGCAGATGCGAGAGCAAAATCAAATGTGATTATATTCAATGCATGGCTGAATGAACAAACAAGCAGTTATAGCTACGGCGAACTTGTTGATATTGCAAATAATGCAATATGGCTGTATAGAGATATGTATTTACGCCCGGAGTTTTATATTGACAATATAGAGAAAGTGCGAACTATGATAGCTCCCGTAATTGAAGATTATAAATTCGGCAAAATTGCATATACGGAAGCGGAGTTTAATGCTCGTATTGCAATCTATCAATCAGTAAATACTGCCTTTAATCCTGATGTGGAGTTTGCAAAAGATAGTTGCTATCGTGATATACCGTCAGTTGATAGTAGTTTGTTTATAATTGCAAGGAAGCTACTATTAGAAAGTAAATAACACAAAAGGTGCGGCTATCATGGCTGCACTATTTGTGCTACTTGCAAGATTATCTAACAACTTCGTGAGAAATGCTTGCATTTTATTATACTATATGCTATAATATAATAAACAATATTTATGTTTTTGATTGATTAAAGTGGAGGATGTACTGTGGCTGTTTGTTATAATAATCTTTGGAAGTTGCTTATTGATCTCAACATGAATAAAACTGAGTTGAAAGAGGCGTCAGGAGTGAGCTTTAACGTAATGGCTCGCATGGGTAGAAATGAAACTGTTTCTTTTGAAAGTATAGAGAAAATTTGTATTGCTTTGCATTGCAACATTGGTGATGTCATGGAGTTTACTGAAGATGCCCCATCTGTTGAAGAAAAGAAATTCTCAACAATTGAACTTTTTGCAGGTGCTGGTGGTCTTGCTCTCGGTATAGAAGAAGCAGGTTTCCAAACACTGGGGTTAGTTGAATTTGATAAGGATGCGGCTGATACTTTGAAATGTAATCGCCCTAAATGGCGTGTTATATGCGATGATATCGCTAATATTTCTTGCCTTGATTTACAGAAATATTTTGATTTAGAGAGAGGAGAACTTGATCTTCTGTCTGGTGGTGCGCCGTGCCAAAGCTTTTCATATGCCGGAAAAAGATTAGGACTTGAAGACGCTCGTGGTACTTTGTTTTATCACTATGCAAAGTTTTTGGAACAGCTTCAGCCTAAAATGTTTCTGTTTGAAAATGTAAAGGGACTTCTTACTCATAATCGTGGGCGCACATACAAAACTATAACGGATATTTTTGAAAGTACTGGATACACAATTCAGAAGAAAGTGCTCAATGCTTGGGACTTTGGTGTTGCTCAAAAGCGTGAACGGTTGATTACTATTGGCATTAGGAATGATTTGGGTGATCATATTTCGTTTGATTTTCCCACATCGCATAAATATAAGCCTGTTCTTCGAGATATTCTACTTGACTGCCCTAAAAGTGAAGGAGCATCTTATTCTGACTATAAAAAGAAAATCTTTGAACTTGTTCCTCCGGGCGGATATTGGAGAGATATTCCTGAAGATATTGCCAAAGAGTATATGAAAAGTTGTTGGTATATGGAAGGTGGTAGAACCGGTATTTTGAGGAGGCTTAGTCTTGACGAACCTTCGCTTGCGGTACTAACCTCGCCAAGTCAAAAGCAAACGGATCGTTGTCATCCTTTGGAAGCAAGACCATTTACAATAAGAGAGAACGCTCGTTGTCAGAGTTTCCCAGATGATTGGCAATTTTGCGGCAGTGTAGGCTCTCAATACAAGCAGGTTGGTAATGCCGTCCCGGTAAATCTTGCACTTGATATTGGTAAAAAAATAAAAGAAGCATTGGAGGAGTTGTGATGTGGAAATTAGATTTTATTACAGAACAGGATTTTACAGATCATGTAAAGGCAACTATTGAAAAATATGGTGAAAAGCTTGAATCTTTTGATTTGAAAAGATTCAATAAAAACATTATTGACCCAATCAAATTGATTTTTGATAAGACTGTTTATCAATCAACTTGGGATGAAATCGTCAGCAACGAAATTTTCAGGCAAAGGGACAAGTCTAATAACAATGATATCGGATACTTTCATCAGCGTATTTTTCAGTATATAAAGAACTGTCATGTTCCGCCAAATGGTGAGGAAGGCGGTTGGGATGTAATTTATGAAAATGCCGACGGTATTCCTATTCCCGATGCAGGAAATGTTCACACCGTTTATGTAGAAATGAAAAACAAACATAATACAATGAACTCGGCTTCAGCAGGTAAGACTTTTATCAAGATGCAAAATCAACTGCTGAACGATGATGATTGTGCCTGCTTCTTGGTAGAGGCAATTGCCCAGCGTTCACAAAATATTAAATGGGAAACCACTGTAGATAAAAAGAAAGTTGGGCACAAACTTATACGCAGAGTAAGTCTTGATCAGTTCTATGCTTTGGTAACCGGACAAGATGATGCATTTTATCAAATGTGTATGGTTCTTCCCTCGGTTATTGAAAAAGCAGTAAAGGAACTGGAAGGCACTATTGTTCCTCACGATACTGTTATTGATGAACTGAGAGAATTGGCGGCAAAACAGGATATTGAATCCGAGGATTTGGCGATTGCAATGGCTGCATATATGCTTGGATTTGGAACCTACAAGGGATTCACAAAATAAACAGAAGGATTTCATGCTATGGATTTTTCAAAATATTCCGGCATGGAGCTTATTCAGATTTACGGTGAATTGCTGTCCCAAATGCGTGAGGACAAGTTAATTCGTTCTAAAAATGTTACCGGTGATTTAGGTGAGTACATTGTTGTTGATTATTACACCAAAACAAAAGGCTTGCCGAAATTGCAATTTGCTCCGCCGTCAACAAAAAACATTGATGCCATTAGTGTAAATGGCGAACGTTACTCTATCAAGTGTATCACAACAAACACAACGGGAGCTTTTTACGGCATTGGAAAAGATATCGATATTGGCGATATCAAACCCTTATTTGAATATGTGGTAATAATCAAACTCAATGAAAAATACCAGCCTGAGTTCATACTGGAACTTGACTGGGACGCATTTTTCAAACATAAACATTGGCATTCAAGAATTGGCGCTTACAACTTATTAGTGACCAATTCCTTGATTGAGGATGGAAAAATTATATACAAGAAAGATTAACTTGATAAAAACAACGAAATTAGAATTGAGGGGTGAACAATATGCCTGATGGTAAAAAAGAATATTTACAAATGCTACAAGAACCCATTTGCAGGATGTCAACAATTTCTGCGATATTCAAAGGTTTTGCTGCTACAATTGTAGCTGGGATTTCCGTAATTTCATATTCCACAACCAATATCTGGGTTTTGGGGTTATCGTTTCTGCCTGTTTTTGCTTTTGCTATTTTAGATATTTATTACCTCAAATTGGAGAGAAAATTTAGGTTTTTATTTGACCAAGTGCGTTTGGATAAGCATGATATCGATTTTTCTATGAAGCTAACCAGTGATCCTTTAGAAATAATCAGTGCAAGAGCCCGAACTTGGGATTGCATCAAGTCCCCAAGTATTTATTTGTTTTATCCTTTGATGTTGCTCGTTCTTGCTGCGGTTTTAATTCTAAAGATTGCAAATGTGATTTAAGAGGTAAACAATTATGAAAACAATATTTGAGCAAGGAGCGTTGCAAAGATATTCGCAGGTGCGTTTAGATGAATCAATGTCACCTGTTTTAGAACATTCCCAATATGGCGTAAGAAAAACAACTGTCTTTATTTCTCACAAACATGATGACCTTGACGATTTGAAAGGACTATTGGGCTTCCTGGAACAGGAATACGGTGTTAAGGTTTATATTGATAGTCGTGATCCTTCGATGCCAAAGATTACTTCTGCCCAAACTGCATTAAACATTCGGGAGCGAATAAAAGGATGCGACAAATTTATTTTATTGGCAACTAATGGTGCAATAGAATCAAAATGGTGTAACTGGGAATTGGGCTATGGCGATGCTCAAAAATTCAAAAAGCATATTGTGCTTTATCCTATAAAACCTTACGGCTCACAAAACAATGCATATAAGGGCTCTGAATACATGAACATATATCCGCATATTGTTTTTTCAGATGGCACAGATACATATAAAAGTGGAAAACCAATTGCTCGTGGATATTATGTATGGAGAGAGGAGACCGATGGTTCATACATTACACCGCTTGCTGATTGGTTCAAAGAAAGGTAAGTAAGGTGGCACTATGGGAAGAAAAGTTTTTGTTTCGTATAAATACAAAGATAACGATGTAAAAAAGATACCTGATGTTACACAACCGACTTGGCCTTGCGACTATGTTGACTACATAAAAAACAAGATTCTGTCCAGTGATGATATATACAAGGGTGAAAACAGTGACGAAGATATTTCGTCATGGAGCGAGGATGCCATTTGGAACCATTTGAAGGATAAAATTTATGATAGTACAATTACGATTGTTCTGATATCTCCCAATATGAAAGAAGCGGGTAAGTGGCAGAGCTCTCAATGGATACCGTGGGAAATTAGCTATTCACTGAGAGAAACTACTCGTAACGATCGCACAAGTCATAACAATGCAATCCTTGCAGTTATACTTCCGAATAAAAACGGTAACTATGATTATTACGATAAGAGCAATCTTTTCCCAATATTAAAAGACAATATTGATAACGGTTACATATATGTTGTTACTTGGGACGATTTTGTAAAATATCCAAATGCTGATATAAAACAGGCTTTTGATTATAGAGAGAAAACATCCACATATAAAATCAAGAAGTCACTATAAACTTTTTACTGGCAACAGAATGGCAACAAAAAATCGGATAGCGTATGCTTTGCCGATAATACAAATAATGTAGATACTCTCTGCTAAATCTCATAAACAAATGCGTTTAAGATTGATTTGCAGGGAGCGAGTGGGAGTAGTGGTCTTTGGTTTAGATGTGGCTAAAAACCCGGTAATATCAAGGGGTTCGGGACTTTACACTGTTCGAGTTACTGTTTTTGCAGCACTTTTTTTAAAAATGTGTTTTCGTGCAGATGAAATAGTCGCACTTGGCTTGAAACTAAACATAAAAATCGCATAATTTATAAGGCTTTTGCCCGGTTTTGGACAGAAGCCTTATTTGCATATTTGATAAAATTTCCTATTTAATATATTATCAATCAGATAAAAACAGCGAGGTGAATAGTGTGAGAGAAGAAAAATACCATATATATTTAAGTACAAAGGCAAGAAATGAAATTGTCGCTTTAAAGCAATTTCCACAGTGCAGGCAACTGTTTTGAATAATTCTTGCGTATCCGCTTGTAAAATCAATACATCGCTGCGGACAGACTACAATACATTTCTTACAACTGATACACTTATCTGTTATATAATAGCCGTCAACTGTTTTTATACCGTTTCCAAATGAAAAAGATTCTCTCTCAATAGGTTTTTTTGAAAGGTCAAACCATTCTCCGTATCCGTCATAAATTCTAAACACGGTAAGAGCCGCGCGGGACTCTTTGGAGGGATAGATTTCGTACATATAGCTGTTTTTCTCAAACAACCTGTTCAGATAATCGTCACCGACTTCCTCAACCTTTCCTCTGACAGAAATAGCAATGCATGAAAGCGTGTCAGTGCCTTTCATCCCTGTCAAAGAAACATATCTGCCAGTCTTTAATCGAGCATAAAAATTCTTGCCCCTTGCGGTAAGAAAGTACAGTCCGTTTTCGTCATAGTCCATAATGTCGATGGCACACGTTACAGGCAAGCCGTTTTCGTCCACAGTTGCCATAACGGTTGAATGTATTTCTTTCGTAAGATATTTAAGATAATCCATTGTTACCTCCGTATAAAGGCAGAAAGTCACGCAAGAAAGGGCTTGCGCGACTCTCACACTCATTAAAATTTTCCGTTTTGATTCTGCCAAGTTGATTTATCGGCAATAGTTTCCATTACATCCCAATGTTCTGCAATTTTGCCTTTTTCAATTCTCCACAAATCATAATAAGATGTAGGTGCTCCGCCGAAAGTTCCCTCGCTGACTGCAAGCACATAATTGCCCTGTGCAAGCACCTGATGAACAGTAGTATAAATAATCTGGATGCCTTGTTTGCCGAGTGCTTCAAGTGCTGCACCAAGTCCTGAAAGTCCGTCTGCAATACCTGTGTTGTGCTGAATGTAAGTATCACCATCAAAGTAATCAGGCGTTTTTTCGGGATGATTGCCTTGCATTACATCATAAAGGAAGTTTTTTATGAGCCCACGGTTTGTCTCTGTCTTATCAAAGTCGTTGATTTCCATAGTGCCATCTGTTTGCGTGTGACCTGACGGGTTCGGCTCTGCCTTGTTTGCAAGGTTGTCCCAGTGTTCTGTAATCTTGCCGTTTTCGTCGAAGTGGAAAATGTCAAAAGCAACCTGCTCGCCCACACCTGCAAAGTTATAAACTGTCTGCATGAACACCTTGTCGCCGTCCTCGAAAGCACGAATGTTGTTTACAGTTGTTTTTACGGGAGCTGAAGCAAGGTAGGAAACAGAGCCTACAAAAGCATCCCTGCCTGTGCCGTATGCGAGATTGTGCTGAATGTAATTTTCTGCAAGAAGCTCGTAAGCCTTTTCTGTATCGCCTGTGGCAAAAGTGTTAATAAGTGCAATAGCTTTTTCTGTATTTGTCATTGTGATTACCTCTTTCTTATCGTTTGGGTTATTACCGAAGATTTTCTTAAAAATATTCATTTTGGATTTCTCCTTGTCTGTACTTTGAGTTACGAAACGGCCGTTCTTCGTAGCTCTTGTCACTATTATATCTGCGTCGGTATTGCTTGTAAAGTAAGCACAATATTGTGCCGTAGTTACCTGAAAGATACTATTGGTCGGTTACTGAATTGAAACTAATGCGTAAACACAAGGGCTTTGGAGTTTTAAACGCTGAAAAATTTTTAAGATTTTTTTGATTTATGATGTACTTGACGGCCAATAGGGGGGTATGGTACAATTAAATTGTAAATAACAATTAGATATTATGGCGGAGGTAGCATATGAACGAGAAAACAAAAGAGCTTCCGGCGTGTCCTGTGGAAACCACCTTGACATTGATTGGCGACAAATGGAAGGTTTTGATATTAAGGGATTTAATGCCCGGAACAAAGCGTTTTGGCGAGTTGAAAAAATCCATCGGCACGGTATCGCAAAAGGTGTTGACTGCACAGCTTCGTGATATGGAAGCGAACGGACTTGTGCACAGAGAGGTATATGCCGAAGTTCCGCCAAGAGTGGAATATTCTTTGACGGAATTGGGTCAAAGTCTCAAACCGATACTTGACGCTATGTGGAACTGGGGCGAGGACTACAAAAACAGCGTAACAGGAAATTAAAATTTTTGCGTGACAACACAATGACAACAGGAATTATGATATACGGTAATTCTTGAATAATCCTTATAACTTGTGCCAAACGATACATATATAATCGTTTAAGTCACAGTTGTCAGGAGCGAGTTGGAGTAATATTGTGAAAATTATGATAGGTGATAAAAAATAAGGAGTTTTGAAATGACTATTTTGGATAATTGTTATAATATAATATAGACATCCTGTTAATTTCATTAAATAACAAAACAAAGATAACGTAAAAAAATGGAAATAATAAAAAACACTTCAAAATCATTTTACAGCGATTTTGGGGTGTTTTTATTCTGTTACAGTTTATTGTAGAAATGTATTTAAAACATATTGAAAAAAATGTTGTTATATGTTAAAATAAATTGTTAAAAGAAATGGAGGGAGAACATGAAAAAAGTTTTATATATTTTAATCGCAGCAATCTCGGTAATGGCATTTTCGGGGTGCGGGATGAAAAACACAGTACAGATTGGTACGGGTGATGTGAACGGTACATATTATGCTTACGGCACGGAGTTAGCGGGAATATTAAACAACAACAGTGATGTTTATTTTAAAGTACGAAAAACAGCCGGTTCGGCGGCAAATTTACGTTTAATATCTCAAGAATATGTTGACATTGCATTTGTACAAAGTGATGTTATGAAAGACGCATACAACGGAACAGGATATTTTGACAAGGAATACAAAGGTTATTCGGCTATTGCCGGGTTATATACAGAGGCGATACAAGTGGCAGTGCCGAAAGATTCGGATATAAATTCAATAAGCGATTTATACGGAAAAAGTGTATCGCTTGGAGAAAAAGAATCGGGTGTATTACAAAATTCAAAACAAATATTATCGGCATACGGTTTAAACGAAAGTATGGTTGACGCTAAGTATTTATCATACACTGACGCAGCAAAAGCGATGAAAAACGGAAATCTTGACGCATTTTTCTGTACAGCCGGAACACCGACTCGTGCAATAACAGAAATTTCAGACGATATAAAGCTTATCCCTATTGACGGAACTGCTGCGGACAGACTTACAGAGCAATACAACGGATATGTAAAACATACAATAAAAGCAAACACATATGACGGACAAACAGAAGATATTGAGACACTCGGTGTGAAAATGGTACTGATTGCGAGTGACAAGATGTCAGACGACAGAGTAAAGTCAATCACAAAAAACATCTTCGACAACAGCAACAAGTTTGGTTTTGCCAAAGATGATACATTCGATATGAACTTTGCAACAGAAAATGTTACTATACCGTTCCACAAAGGTGCAAGCGAATATTATGTGGAAAACGGAGTAAATGTTGCAACAAAATAAATAAAAAGGGGAAATGCAAAACATGAATCAGATTTCTTTAGATATGTACCAAACGCTTGGTATGGCGGTTGCGGTATTGTTTTTGGGAGCGTTTTTGAAAAAACGTATAAAATTCCTTGAAACATTTTGTATTCCGTCACCGGTTGTCGGAGGATTGATATTTGCGATTGTTTCGTGTATACTGTATGCGACAGGGATTTTGGAAATATCATTTGACGAAACACTTAAAAATGTATGTATGGTAATATTTTTCACGTCGGTAGGATTTCAAGCCAACTTGAAAGTATTAAAAAGCGGCGGACTAAGCCTTGTGGTATTTTTAGTTTGCGTAATAGTGCTTATTATAAGCCAAAACCTTGTTTCGGTAGGATTGGCAAAGTTGGTCGGGGTAAGTCCGCTTATAGGACTTAGCACAGGCTCAATACCTATGGTCGGCGGACACGGTACAGCCGGAGCATTCGGACCTGTACTTGAGGACTTAGGAATCTCGGGTGCGTCAACACTTTGTACAGCGGCGGCAACATTCGGATTGGTAGCCGGCTCACTTATGGGCGGCCCTATTGGCAGACGACTTATATTAAAGCACGACCTTTTAAAAACTGCCGTTATGGAAGATGACGCAACACTTGTTGAAGATGAAAAGAAACACAAGAGAAGTGTAAGTATGTATGCACCTGCAACATATCAAATTGCCATAGCAATGGGACTGGGAACGATTGTTTCGTGGGCACTGAGCAAAACAGGAATGACCTTTCCAATATACATAGGTGCAATGATAGTTGCGGCGGCAATGCGAAACATAAGCGAACACACAAACCTCTTTACCGTAAATATGGGTGAAATAAATGATATAGGTGGTATATGTCTTTCATTGTTCTTGGGCATAGCAATGATTACATTGAAATTATGGCAACTTGCATCATTGGCACTTCCGCTATTGATACTTCTTGCAGGACAAGTTGCGTTGATGTTTGTATTTACGTATTTCGTTCTATTTAACGTAATGGGCAGAAATTATGACGCGGCAGTGCTTGCGGCAGGTACTTGCGGTTTCGGAATGGGTGCAACACCTAATGCAATGGCAAATATGCAGGCACTTACAGAAAAATATGTGCCGTCAGTAAAGGCATACTTGCTTGTACCGATTATAGGCAGTATGTTTGCAGACTTTTTAAATAGTTTAACAATAACTTTCTTTATAAATTTGTTCTAAGAGTGATATGGAGGGATTTATTATGAAAAAGAAACCATTTATAACAGTTGAAACAGAAAATCTTGCAGTACCGGAAGTTCACATCGACAAAGAAGATGTAGAAGAAGCAACCGATACGGACGATACAGAAACCATTACATATGACAACGTGGCAGTGCCGGAAATACATATAAAACGTAAAAATAAATAGTAGATTTTCACATTTTACTTATAAAATGAATAGAAAACCATAAAAAGCATATTATAAATTCATACAGAAAAAACTTTACGGAGGATATAAGTATGAAGAAAGTAATATGCTTTTTTATTTGCGTATGTTTTATGATGCAGAGTGTTGTTGTATTTGCCGAAGGCAATACCGATTTAGGACTTAATGCAAAATCAGCAATACTTATGGAGGAAGCGACAGGTAATATACTTTACGAAAGCAATCCCGACGAGAGATTACCTATTGCAAGCGTTACAAAAGTTATGACTATGCTCCTTATAATGGAGGCTGTTGACAGTGGTAAGATAAGCCTTGACGATATGGTCACTGTAAGTGAAAATGCAATGAGTTACGGCGGAAGTACAATGTTTTTGGAAACAGGAGAACAACTTACTGTAAATGATATGCTGAAAGGTATTGCGGTTGCAAGTGCGAATGACGGTTGTGTGGCAATGGCAGAACATCTTGCAGGCAGTGAAAGTGCGTTTGTGGATATGATGAATGAAAAGGCGAAGGAACTCGGTATGGAAAATACTCATTTTATGAACACAAACGGACTTGATGAAGATGACCATTATTCAAGTGCAAGAGATGTTGCGATAATGTCAAGGGAATTGATGAAACATGAAACGATTTTTAATTACACGTCAATATGGATGGACACACTTCGCGGCGGAAAGTTCCAGCTTGCGAACACAAATAAATTGATACGTTTTTATGACGGCGCAAACGGACTGAAAACAGGCTCAACATCAAAGGCACTATGTTGTTTGAGTGCGGCGGCAAAAAGAAATGATATGCAGCTTATAGCCGTTGTACTCGGTGCACCGACTTCGGCAGAAAGATTTGCGTCAGCGAAATCACTTCTTGATTACGGATTTGCAAATTATGCGGTAAACACACAAATAACCGCCGGAGATGAAGTGCAGAAAATAGCGGTTGAAAAGGGTGTGGACAAAGAAGTGGGCGTTGTTGCGGGTGACAGCTGTTCAACGCTTGTGAAAAAAGGACAAGAGGACAATATTACCAAGGAAATAAAAATAGACGAAACGATTACCGCACCGATAGAGGCAGGACAAAAAATAGGAACTATGACAATAAGCCGTGACGGTGAAGTTATAGCGGATATTGATTTGAATGCGTCGTCGGCAGTTGAGAAAAAGGGAATAGGACTTATAATAAAAGACTTTTTCGCAACTATTTTCTTCGGAAGCAATAACGATACAGAAGAAAACAGCGAGATTTAAAAAAATATAATAAAATTGTTGACAAAATAATTTATGTATGGTAGTATATATATGGTTAGCGAAAACTAACCATATATTTTCAATCTGCCGTTAGTTTATACTAACTGAGAATAAGAGGTGTGTTAAGTGAGTATTGTAATAGTAGGCGGTCACGACAGAATGCACTGCCGATATAAAGAAATATGCAAAAAATTCGGATGCAAATGTAAAGTGTTTACGCAATGTCCTGCGGATTTTAAAAATCAGATAGGCAATCCGGATATAGTTATTGTGTTCACAGGAACGGTAGCACATAAAATGGTAAGAGTTGCGTCAGGTCAGGCTGAAAAGTCGGGTGCAATTATAAAGCATTGTAATTCATCAAGTGCTTGTGCATTGAATGATGCACTTACAGAATGTTTCTGCAAAGCAGTATAAATATTTTTAATATTGGGTTAGTCCAAACTAATCATAAAGGAGAAAATTTATGCCGACAGAATATATTTTAGCATATCATTGTGCACCGGCATTTGCGGGTATAAAACCGTCTAATATAGCCTCGTGCAGTAAGCGTGAAAATCCGAATATAACCGTTCAGATAAAAATGCTTAACGAAAAGCTTAATAAAAACGATATTTACATAGATGTTTTGTGCGAATGTGGTGAACGTGTGCTTTTGATGGTGTATCGAAAACAGAAATTGTGCGAATACTTGCAAAGAGATGATATAAAATCATTTTTGTGCGATAACGATTATCCAAAAGAGTTTTCATTAATGAAATATTTGGCAATACTAAAGTCAAGGATATATGCACAAAGATTGATGAACAAGGAATTTCCACACGAAATCGGAGCATTTCTCGGTTATCCTTTGCATGATATATACGGTTTTATAAATCATAAACACCAAGGCTGTCTTTTGACAGGTGAATGGAAAGTTTATGAGAACACAGAGCAAGCAAAAAAATTATTCTGTCGTTATAATAAATGCCGTAAGGCAGTAATTAAAAAAATTAATGAGGGAAGAACTCTAACAGATTTATTTTGTATAGCATAACTGCAAGGGGCAGTTTGTTAATAATTATTTTTTGAGGAGGTTCATACAAATGAGCAAAACAGCAATTATTTATTGGAGTGGAACAGGTAATACCGAGGCAATGGCAAATGCAATATTTGACGGCGCAAAAGAGGTTAATGCAGATACAAAACTATTTTCAGTTGACCAGATAAAAGCTGATGAGGCAAAGGATTATAATAACTTGATTTTGGGTTGCCCTGCAATGGGTGCAGAGGAACTTGAAGAGGGTGAATTTGAACCGTTTTTCGCAGAACTTGAGGGTAATCTTTCGGGTAAAAATGTAGCATTGTTCGGCTCATACGGTTGGGGCGACGGTGAATGGATGCGTGAATGGGAAAAGAGAGTTACTGACGCAGGCGCAAAGCTTGCCAATGAAAGCATAATCGTAAATGATTCGCCTGATGAGGACGCTGTCACAGCGTGCAACGGTTTAGGTAAAATTGTAGCAACGCTATAATTAAATAGACTTCCCTAAGAGAAAAAATCTGAGTAGGTCATATTGGCTTGCTCAGATTTTTTTTGCAAATAAATGCTTGTATTTTTATAGTATTTAGAATATAATATAATAAAAAGTGTAGGTGAAGAAAATGAAATATTACATAGGAATAGATTTAGGCGGTACAAATATTGCTGGCGGATTGGTTGATGAAAACGGCAAAATATTGAAAAAAATATCAGTACCGACAGAAGTTGAGAGAGGGGAAAATGCGATAATAGATAATATCGCCGATTTGTGCGGAAAAATTTGTGATGAAAGCAATATCAAGCTGTCGCAAGTTGAAAAAATAGGAATAGGAGTACCGGGAACGGTCGATTCCGAAAACGGAATGATTATGTTTGCGTGCAATCTTAATTTTAATAAAGTAAGTATAAAGCCGATTGAAGAAAAGTGCGGTGTATCGGTTAAAATATTGAATGACGCGGATGCGGCGGCATACGGTGAATATGTTGCGTCGGGAAGTAAGGCGGATAGCTTTATTTGTATAACTCTCGGAACGGGAATAGGCTCCGGGATTATAATAAACGGCAAGATATATAATGGTTTTAACGGTGCAGGCGGTGAAATCGGCCATACTACGTTGATAAAAGACGGCGTGCAATGCTCGTGCGGTCGGAAAGGGTGTTGGGAAAAATATGCGTCCGCTACCGCACTTGTTGCACAGACAAAAGCGGCGATAAAAAATAATCCCGAAAGCATAATGTCAAAAGAAACAGTTATAAACGGACAAACGGCTTTTCGTGCGGCTGATAAAGGCGATGAAACCGCATTAAAGGTTGTAGAAAAATATATTGAATATGTTGCAGAGGGATTGGTGAATGTAATTAATATATTCCAACCTAAAAAGGTCGTAATCGGCGGCGGTATCAGTCGAGAGGGTGAGCCGTTTATAAGCAGAGTAAGAGAATTTGTTTATAAGTATGATTATAATAAATACCTTGACAAAACCGAAATAACCGCGGCAGAATTGTTTAACGACGCAGGTATCGTCGGTGCAGCATTATATTAATTAAATATAAGGAGAAGAAAATGAAAAAATATTTACCCTACTAACAACGGCAGCTATGCTATGCAATATGTTTGCGGTTACGTCTTTTGCGGAAGAAAGTGACAAACCGACAAGCAACACAGCAATAACCGCAGCCAAAACGGCACAATGGCGAGCGACCAAAAGCGACAGTGCAACGTATGATTTGCGTATTCACGGTTGGTCAGGATGGGAAACGGCGGCATATATGGGCTTTGAATTGCCTGAAAATTTCAATGTGGAAAATGTAGGCAAGGCAGAACTTGTACTCGATACAACTTCTGTCACAAATTCGGGAACGGCATACTTATATGAGGCTGATTATTCGGCTTTTGAAAACGGTATGCAATACACTGTTGCACCGACATATACCGAAAAAGAAATTATGTCGTTCACATCACCGTCAAATACAGGTGAATTTAAAATTGATGTGACAGACTACATAAAATCCATCAATGACAAGGAAAATGTTGCGTTTAGAATAGACGTGAAGTCGCAAAACAACAACACAAACTGGAACATCGGTTCATGTACAAACAGTGGCAATGCACCGAAGATTGTAATAGGTGATGATGATAATGTAATTAAAAATGCGTCATTTTCTGACGGTGACGCAAATTGGACTATTATAAACAGTGAAAATATGACAGTATCTGACGGTAAGTTAAACGCAAGCGGTACAGATTACGAGGCACAAATCAGTCAAACGGTCGGAAATATGGAAAACGGAACATATACACTAAATGCGTATTTGACTAATGACACAACGGACGGTATTTGCTATTTATACGCAAAGACAAACGGTCACACAATGGCATCAACGTCAATACCGATAAGTGACAATGAGAGCAAGGTTACAGTGCCGGGAATTATCGTAGAGGACGGAAAATGTGATATAGGGCTTTATATGAAAGGCTCGCAAACTCTTACTCTTGACAAATTGTCTTTTACAAAGTCGGAGGAGAGCAGAATACCTTTCTTAAAAGGCGGAGAAATTTCAAAGCTTACATATGTAGAAGACAGGGGCGGCAAATTCTATGACGAAAACGGTCAAGAGGGTGATGCACTTCAAATTATGGCTGAAAACGGCTTTAATTTTGCAAGAATCAGAGTTTTAAACAATCCGGGAAAAGGTCACGGAAACGAATATTATTTACCTGAAGGCTATCAAGATCCCGACGACTGTCTGGCAATGGCAAGACGTGCAAAGGATAAAGGTATGCAGATAGAATTTACATTTGCATATTCTGATACTTGGTCGGACGGTGAAAATCAGCTTATTCCATATGATTGGCGTCCGTATATTGAGGAGAATAATCTGACGGGTGATGAGCTTGCAACATATCTTGAGGGCAAAATATACGAATTTACAAAGGATATGATGCTTAAATTAATCGAACAGGGAACTTGTCCTGAATATGTTTCGATAGGTAACGAAATGCAGTATGGATTGCTTTACAACAACCATAAGAATAATAACGGGTTCTATAACAAAAGTGATTATCTTACCCGTTTTGTAAATGCAGGTGCAAGGGCTGTTCGCGAAACGTCACCGGAAAGTAAAATCGTTCTTCACAGTGACCACGGCGGTGAACTTTTGAGCAGAAGAAAGACCTTTATTAATGCACTTGCAAATATTGATTTTGACGTAATCGGTGTTTCGTATTATCCGTATTACACTAAGTCGATTTCGATTGATGATGTAGTGAATGAATTCAATACACTTGTAAATCGTTATGATAAAGATGTTATAATAATGGAAACGGGTTACAACTGGAATGAAACAAAGCCTGACGGTTGGGACGGTCAACTTCAGGATAGTGGATATTATCAAAATATTTACGGTGAAACTCAATCGGGACAAAGAGCGTTTTTGACGGAATTGTATGCAAAGCTGAAACAAGTGCTTGGCGGCAGATGTATAGGTGATTTGTATTGGGATCCGGTAATGGTATATGACGGCGGTACGGGTAAAATCGGCTGGGCGATAGATGAGAAAACCGACATAACTCAAGGCAATGTTGTGCCGAATTCGACTATATTTGATTTTGACGGAAAAGCAGTTGACGGACAAAAGGCAATGAAATACAATACAAACGCAAGCGATAAAATCAATATAACAGGTAAAGTCAGCAATGATAAAGGTGTTGTTCAAAATACAGAAATAACATTTACGGTAAACGGTGAGAAATATAACGTTTCCACTGACAGATTCGGTAAATACATCGTGTCTGTGCCATATCCGAAAGAGAATAAATTTAATATTTCGGCTAAAGGCTGTACAGAAAAATATACGCCGGACGCACCGTATTACGGCGTATTTGTAGAGAATATTAATTTTGAAACATATGCTGACGGAACAGAACCCGACAGCAAGAACCACATCTCAAAAGTAGACGGCGCGATAGAAAATTCAATGTTAAAGTATGATGTTGAATACAGAACAGATATTGCAAATGCAAAGTTTTATGTTGTCGTATATGATGACAGAGGTAATGTGGTTGCGATAAGCGACAAAAACAGAGATAATATAAATATCAAAAATGAAAGCAAGAGTTACACGATAAAGGCAATGTTGTGGAACAGGAACTTAAAGCCGTTGTGTAATGTAGAAAGTAAGACTGTTGAAAGATAAAAAGAGCCTGTCAACAAAATATCGACAACCTTTAGCGACACTTGTATTAATAAGTGTCGCTTTTTTATATAATAGCATAGAATGGTATGATTGCTGTTTTGTGCTATCTTTTTTTATTGTAAATATTGACAATGAAATAAAAACAAGGTATAATTTACTTATCAATCAGTAACTGATTAATATTTTTAGGGGAAAAATTTAATATGAGAACACAAGAATACAAAGAAGAAAAGAAAAAGGAAATTATGGAAAAGTGTTTTGAGTGTTATTGTGACAACGGACTCAGAAACACAGGGATTAAGGAACTTGGTAAGTATTGTGGTATGACGTCGGCTAATTTGTACAGCTATTTCAATAATGTTGATGAACTTATAATTCAGTCAACTGCGTATTGTATGACAAAAGTTGAGGACGATTTTATGGAACTGTCACCAAAAAATCCGCAGGATATAATGCGGTTCATAAGTGAAATTCCAAAATGGTCGGCTCAAAAACACGGAAAAAAATATCGCCTTATGTATCAAGTATACACACATCCCCAATATGTTGAGTATGGGAAAAAATTTTTTAATGGCGTTAGTATGCGATATACCGAATACGCCAAACAATTATCTCCAAAACTCGGAATACCTGTTGACATACTTACAGGTTTCATATTTATTTTTGTTCGGGCAACAGTGCATTATGCAATGTTTGAAGATGAATATTACTTGAAAGCGGAAATGGAGGCGTTAAAATTATCGGTGCTTTCAGTATTGTCTAAAAAATAAAATTGAAAGGCGGGGAATTTTATGAAAATCAAAAGATGGTTAAGTACAATTATGGCAATGTGCATATTTATGTCTTTGATAACGTGTATGCCTGTATCGGCTGCTGCTCAAGAGTGGACATATTGCCTTAAAGTACAAATAAGTGACGCAAAGGATTCAAAAAGTAAGGACGGAAATATTAAAGGATATTTGTATTTCAATGGGGAAGATGAAGAAGTTTTTACTTTGCAGAATACAAAAACATCTGGCGAAATGTCAGAAACTACACACACATCTTCAAGAGCTCCTTGGACTCTTGATAAAGTGACTATTGAAAACGTTACAACGGACGCATTTAAAATATTATATGTGAGTTTGGGAGTGGCTAAAAAGGGAAGCGACTCATATAGATGGATTATAGATGAGATTTATCCGGACGGAAACGGTACAAAAGACGGTCTTTGGATTGAAAAAAATAAAAAGAGAAGTACCACATACAGTATTAATGTTAATACAAAAAGACGCCTGAAAACTGTCGGAAACTTTGATGATTTCGGAAGTACAATGTATCTTAATCCGTCAGGTGAAAAAGACAGCGTTACATATGAATATAACGGATATGTAGGTGACCAATACAATGATATCTTAAACGATAATAAAGAATATTACTGTATGGATATGAGTGACGCACCTACGTTTACATTTGACGTTTCGGGAAAAGGCGAGAATATAACAGTTAATAAAAAAGCACTGATCAGTAATGGTTGCATTACGGAAAAAAGCAGCAATCGCGGTTTTGATATAAACAAATCAAAACTTATGTCGTATATGAATAACAATAATATAAACAAAATCACTATTAAATCAACATTGAAATTCCCGGAAGATACCACATCTAACAAGGAAAGGACAGTTAAAAACATTCCATGGCTTAAATATTACAGCTATGAAGATTATGTCAAAACCTTAACGATTGTCAGAAATGCGTTTTCAATCGGCAGTGTTGAGTTTAGCGACAACTATCAAATACCTAATACAGCTGATACAAATTATAATGCAGATAATCTGTTTTATAATAATGTAAAAAAGAATTCTGAAGGAAAGCAGACAATTACCGTTACTGCGTCAATTAAGACAGGCGGTCATAATAACAATTTATCGTCAGTCAGTCTGACAGGTGCAAGTATCACATTCGACAAAGCAACTCTAACGCTTGGTAATACAGGTAAAAAGATAGAGTCAACAGCAAAGAAAGTAAGGATAAGTAACGGTAAGTTTAAATTGACGTTTCCATATACAAGCGGTATGGATTCGGCTAACGGCGGATTGAAACTTGAATTAAGTAATGCAAAATTAAAAACTATAAGCAATTCACAATTTATGTTGTGGGATGAGGCTAATAAAAAGGTGGAATACAGCTATTTGTCATCAAAGCATAAGATTGACGCGGTAGATCCGACAGTGAAATTATCGGTTTTAAACAATGATAAGGTAGGAGATTGGCACAAGACTGTAACATTCAGTTCAACACCGTCAGAAACATTAAACACAACATCATCAGACGGTAAAGCGACTGATGGAAGTTATTCAATGGAATTGCGTGACAGTAAAGGCAATGCCGTAAAAATTTATGATTATAAAGGCAAGAGCAATGTGTCAACCAAGCAGGAGGTCCCGGCAACAGAATCAAGCACAGAAAATGTAACCTTGGCATTAGGTGAAAAGATAGAGGGAATATTTAATCTTAAACTTACAGGTCGGGATAATGCGGGTAATGAACTGTCTACAGTCATAGAAAATATTCACCTTGACAACAAAGCCCCTGAAATTACAATCACAGAAAAAGGAGGTTTGCAGAATTCGGACGGAAGTAAGGGCAATACCTATGATGTAACAATTACCGATATGTCGGGAACGGGTAAGCTGTATTATTGCTTTACAAAAGACCGTATAAATGCACCTGCTTTTGATAAGAGCAAAGCCGAACAGCAAACGAGCGGTACAATAAGCAGTTTACTTGATAAGTGGGCATTTATAAATCAGAGTGACACCGAAAACGGCAAAACTGCATCAGCGTATATTGAGATTGAAGAAGGCAGTAACTTTGAAGGTACATTAATTTATTTTGCCGAAGATGATTTCGGTAATAAAACGGAAATGTCCTACAAAGATATAAATATCACAAACGAAACTACTAAATGCAGTATTGATACCACAAGCGATACATCAATTCCGCATTCAAATTATAATATAGTCCTTACAACAAAATCTCAAAATACTGTTTATTACAAATGGCAGGACAGTAAAGGCAAGTTTATTACGACTGATACGAAGTATAACGGCAAAAGTATAGATACATCAGCCGATATTCAAACGTCAAATTTAGACGGAACATATAAATTGATATGTACAGTTATACCTCCGTCTGGTAAGGCTAATAAGGTGGAAGTAGAACGATATTTTGCGTTTGACAATTCAGCACCTAAAATCAGTGTTAAGCCGTTGAATGTCGGTACATACAGTGAAAATCAAACGATTTCCGTTATAGGAAGTGACTTGTCGGGAATTCAAGACGGATATGCGAAAGTGGTAACCCCGGACGGTTCTGCGATAGATGGTTTAGAGGAATTTAAGCTTGATGTGACAGGTGACGCTATTTCGCAAAATATCAATATCAGCGATATTCCGAGCGGCGCATATGCACTTTCTGTAAGAATGACGGATAAAAACGGTTTAGAGGCTACGGCAAAATCAGATACATTCTATATCAGAAATTCAATGCCGACAACAGACGTAAGTTTGATTACCGATTTGACGTATAGAGATAAGCCTTTAATTTCGTCGGAAGATTATAAATTAAAGATTGATGTAAATGAAGATTTCAAAAATGCAGACAATACAGAAAATCAGAATTTGTATTACAGAGTAAGCAATACGATTGATACATATGGTGAATGGATAAAGGCAGGAGCTGTTAATAAAACCGATACCGGTTTAACTGCAAGCATTGAATCTGATTCGCCGATTATAGCGTTGGCAGACGGTGAAAATACTTTCTATGTACAGACTGCAATTTGTGCGGATAATATCGACACAGCCAAGATTAATATAAACACTGTACAGACAAGTGAATTTACATTCTTCTTTGATGAAACACCGCCACAAACAAGAGCGGTTATAAACGATGAACATATCTCCGAAAGTATAAAAGGCAAAGTTTATCTTACAGATAATATTGATTCCGATTTAAAACTTGTAAGCAACAGCAGTGACGTTGAAGTAAGCAATTCGGAAGAAGATAACGTTTTCGATATAACCGTAAACAAAAATGTTGATACAACTCTTACGGCGATTGATTTAGCAGGTAACAAAAACGATATACCGATTGTTATAAACGGTATTGATAACGATGCACCGACTGCGAATATCGAAGTTAGCGAAGTTATGAGCGGTGACAGAAAAGACAGTAAAGCGGTAGTAAACATTAATGACGCAAAAGAAGACGAAGTGCAGTTTGCGTTTATTCCTGAAAGCGAATACAGCAGTGCAATGTCTGACGGAAAGATAAAAGACAGCTATCTTGAAAGCTATGATAACAGCATAATTAATGTAAGTCAAACAAGTTCGGTTGATGCAAAGTGGGAGAATGAAAAGGACCTGACTTATACTGTTAATATTGCAGGAACAACCGAGAATTATTATGTCGGTGTTCGTATGACGGACAGCGTAGGAAACAGTGCAGATGTTATTTTTGATAAAATAATGTCGGTGCAAGACACTGAATTAAAACTTGATTATACGGTTGCACCGAAAAAAGCAGGACAAAAATCTATTGTAAAACTAAACTTCAATATGCCAGTGTATATACTTCCGCAATCAAAAATTGTGTCGGTTGCCGACAGTGATGACGGTAAGACCTTAGACGAAACAAATCTTGAAATAGCAAAGCAAAATGCATTGATATTTGCACAATCGCAATCATTTACCATAACCGCAAACGGCAATTATAAAGTATATGCGGTTGACGATATAGGCAGAGGAAAAGTCTTTGATTTAGAAATCACGAGCGATAAGGTTGAGTTCGGTAATCTTAGCGGTGTTAAAGCAACTACTTATACGGGGGATAAACCGATTGCCGACGGTAAAATGACAGGATGTAATGTAGTTGATGAAGATTGGAATTCTTACAACACTACCGTTGTGGTTGAACCTATTGACGCAGGTATGCTTTTAAAGCCTATTGAGGACAATTCTGTAAACAACGGATTGAATTTTAATGAATATGACTCTAAACAATATAAATCACAAAGTGGTGAGGGTTATACAAAACTTATTTATTTTGTAAATACAATGTATGAACCGGGTACAGCCGGTGAAATAGTAACAAGTAACGAAAGAACTGTAGACGTCAATTTATTTGAAGAAGGCAGTGACGAGTCTACTTGGAGCATAGCAACGGCGATAATAGACAACATCGACAATACACCGCCTGATTTTGAATTTCAGTACAGTCCTGAAATTATAAAGGTCAACAATAGTCTGTATGACAATGACCGAATATTAAAAACGTATACTCCGGGTAATGTAACATTTACCGCAACTTTGCAAGATAAAGATTCGGGAATAGAAAAAATTGTATTAGGCGAAATATGGGACGAAAAGAATGAAGTGCCTGTGTCTGTCAAAGTTCCTTTAAAGGATTCAGACGGTAACTATATTGATTATACGAAAAATTCATGGACTTGGGACGGAAATGAATACGGACACCCTGTAACTGTTGAATTTTTCGGCGACAGTGATCCTAAGGGAGTAAAAACGATAAAGTATACGTTTACCGACAATGACTCTATGGACGCAATAAGATGCTATAACGGTGCAGGCGATTGCTCGTATGTATTCGTTACGGAATTGGAAAGTATTACAACTCTTGACTGTATCTACAAAATGCCGATAGAGCAAGGCGAAGATAAGGACTATACACTACAATATTATTATGAAGATAATAACGGCGAGTGGCAGGAAATCAATGATACAACGGCATATTACAGACGGGTTAAAGCCGTAATAACCCCTCAAGACCGCGGCGTGGAAAGAGAGCTTAGAGTTAGAAATAACAATGGTTCTTTTGAAAAAATACTTGATTCATATGAAGAACATTTCACATTCAATTTAAAAGATAAATACGGTTATAAGTCGGAAGTGAATATCGAATATGAAAACTTTGACGAAACAAGCGGAACGATTGAATATGCTCTTTCAAGTACGGCAAAGACAAACAAACCTGTTACCTTGACTATTACCGCAACAGATGACCAAAGCGGTGTCGGTGAAGTTAAGCTTTTAAGTAAGAAAGGTGAAATAAGCGTTACAGATAGCGGCGGAGAGTATACCGCTCAAATATCCGAGAACGGTGCTTACAGTATTGTAATGTATGATAAAGTCGGCAACAAAGCGGTTAAAAACTTTAATGTAAGTAATATTGACAATAACGCACCGACGGTTACAAGTTGCACGCTCAGCACGAATGAAATCACTTCAAAGAGTGTGAGTGCGACATTGCAGTTCTCAAAACCGAATGTTCACATAACATCGGCAGAGCCGATTGGAAGTATTACAAATTCACAATACAGTATTAACTATTCGACATCGGTTATCACATTTACAGAATCGGGTTCGATAAGTGTGTTCTTTAAAGACGATTACGGCAATGAGGGCAGTGATATTGTAACTGTTGATAATATCGACAAAACACCTCCGTCACTTACCGCGATAACCGAAGTAAATCCGGAAAAAACGGAGGTTACGGTTAAGTTTGAAAAAGCCGTTGACACTGCCGGTAATGTGATAGATAAAAGACGTGAACTTGCAGATGTAACAGTAAATTACGGCGGTATAGCACAAGTTGCGGATAAAGCGGAATATGTATTCTACGAAAACGGTATTTACACGTTTAAAGTTTATGATGATGAAGGTATATCGTCATATTTGACATTGGAAATAAAAGATATAGATACTGTTGCTCCGAAGGTTACGGAAATCAGATGGAGTTATGCGTATGATGTATTGGAAAACGGTGTATGGCAGAAAAAATCAATGCAAAAGACTGTTACTCCGAACGGTGAAGCGGGATATGTTTTTGCTTCCGACATACATCCTATAACAAATCAAGATGTAACTGTGACGGTTGTAACGGATTCCGATACACGTCAGTTGGGCAGCAATGATGAATATAAGAATGAAAACGAAAAGGTGTATACTGACAACGGAATGTATATATTCAATATGGAAAAGAACAATCGTTTAACGGATATATACGGAGTTGACGTTGAAGTTATTGATAAAACACCGCCAGTTATTGATTTGCTCGGAAAAAATGAACTTATATTCTATGAAAATACCGCAATGGGTGAAACGTACAGTAAGGATTATTTAACAAAACCGAATGTTGCGTTTAAGGCGTATGATGAATTTGCAAAAGGCACTGATTTGAATGACAGAGTTATAATAAAAGATTGGGGTGGATTTAATCCCGATGATATAACTCAAAACGTGTTCGATTCAAGTATTCCGTATACGATAACATACGAAGTATCGGATAATGCGCATAATACGACAGAGGTAAAACGTACTGTAAGACTTGTAGGTATGTATGATACGGTGGCACTTGTAAACGGCAAATTGCCTGATTATGCGGGACGAAGTGAAGTTGAGGGTGATGAAATATCAATCAGTCTAAAGAATTTTTCCGATACGTCAACTGCATATGTACGTTACCAAAAAGGTCTTAAAACAATAGGACAGATGAAGAAAAAAGGAACTATGGTTTCAAAGGATGAGAACGGTGAATTTAAAGTATCAAATCTTGAAAGAGGTTGGTATACATTCTATGTTCAGACAGATAAACGTGATTATTTTAATTTACAGGTTTATCTGTATAATTAGGGGATTTTAAAATGTACCTATAAGGTGCAGAAAGGAATGGTATAAAGCGATGAAAGCATTTAAAAGAATTATTTCATCAATGTTAGCTCTTGTTATGTTTGTATTGATTTTTCCTCTCGGCGTATTTGCCGAGGGGGAAAACGATAATATATACAGCATAACTAACGGCTATCTTACATATTCGTTTAATGCCGATACGGGCGGATTTGCAATAGAAACCGAAGAGGGTAATCCCAAAAAAATTCTTGATAACAATATTCCGCTTTTGTATTCTGATGATAAAGAAAGAAGTAATGGAACATCTTTTATTACAGTAAGAATAGGTAATAAGGATTATATATTCGGTCAGGATTACGGCTTTTTCGGAATGAGTTCACATCTTGATACTCCCGTAGTCAGTGAAGAAGGCAGATTAATTACTATACCTTGGACAATAAAGGGTGTTACGGTGACATTAAAAATTGCACTCGGCACTGATGAAAACAGTGATATAACAGGTAATGCGGGTATTTCGTTTGAAGTTACGAATAACAGTGGTATTGAAGAAGATATAAGCGTTCGTTTGCTTTTGGATACGGCACTCGGAAATGAAATTGACGCATCGTATTTTGTTGTAGATGAGGCAATTCGACCGACAATGACGGAAACTGAATTTTCGGATGATGATGTACCGTCACAAATAAGATGTGTCGATTCACTTGCAAAACCGACAAAGCTTGCATATATTCTTACAAAAGGCTGGAACGGCGGCAGTGAAGCAAATCGTATTATAGTCGGTCATTGGGCAAATCTTGCAAATACAAGATATACATATACACCGGATAATTATTGCGATTTCACTAATTATTCAAACGATTACAGAGAGCCGGACAGTGCGGCGGCAATTTATTGGGAAAACAGAACAGTCGCAAGCGGCGGGAGTTATACAGGTGAAATGCTTTACGGTGTAGGTAACTTCTCGAACGATAAAGACGACGCAACCCAAATAAATATAACAGCAGGCAGAGTTGAACTTTCCGATGATAAAAAGTCATATAAAAATGACGGCCAATTTGGTGTGACGATTGAAATTGACAATACAGGTGACGACGCTGTTATGCTAAGCTCGGCAATGCTCAATATAACTGTTGATAACAGTCAATTTGAGATTGTTTCGGGCGACGATACAGTCACATTTGATGAAATAGGCAAAGAGATAATAACAAAAAAGTATACGTTTAAAGCTGTTCCGCAGACGGACTTAACGGCAGGTGGAATATACGTATCACTTACCGCAACGGCTAACCTTGAGGACGGAACACAAAAAAACAGTCGAAACGGCTGCAGAGAAAAACGTTATATTGCAGTCCGTAACAGGCAATGTGCCGATAGTGCAGATGAATAAAGTTAATCCCGAAACCGTATGGACCGGCGGCGAAAAAGCCGTTACCGTATCGGGTAATATGTCGGCATTTAAAGCACTTTCGGCAAATCAAGGCTGGGATTTAAGACTTAAACATACAACAAGCGATCATTCTGTTTTGATAGAAAAGAAGAACATAGCTTTTCTTGACGAAGAGTATGAAAATATGAGTTTTACGACAGATGAAGAACTTGAAGTGGGATATTATGAATTAGTGTTTGAATTTACAGATCCGATTTTAATAGAGGAATTCGGCAAATCAATAACTTGTGAACATAAACTTCAAGTGTCGGCAGACGAAAAATACAGACTTAAATCTTACGGAACAATAGCACTTGTTCGTACAACCGATAAATCGAATAATACCGATTATGACTTTTTCACTTTTGCAAATGAGGGTGAATATTTAAAGTTTTATAACGGTGAAGTTGAAAAAACAGGCGAATTAAATAAGACAAAGATTAAATATAATTTCGGTGAGAAAAAAGAGTCAATTCGTGATAATGAAATATTGCTTACCGTTCGTGCGAATGTTCGAGAAATGGAACGCGGTGATGGCAATAATAAAGAGAGATATTGGCAGGCAAGTACGGCAGACGGCGATGTTGTAATCAATAATATGCTGTCATACGAGGGTGATACACCGCTTGAAATTTATGAGAAAAACGGTGCATACACAATAAACGGTGACGGACTTTTAAAGGTTGTAAATTCTATCAACGTTTGGAGAAGTAAATGGAGCTTTACCGTTAATAAAGGCATTGTGTATACTTTGGACAGTGAGAGATTGACGGATTATTTTGCTAATGACAATAAACCCGTAAAACTTTCTCTTGACGGTGCGGCAACTATGATTCAGTCGGTCGGCGGATTTTTGGTAGATTTAAAATACGGTGAAATGAGTTCACAGTGGTATGACAATTCCGACGGTATGGTTACATACGGTATAGGATTCGGCGGAAGCATCAGCCTGCCGATTAAAGCAAAGAAGAATAATAATCAAGAAACCAAAGATTTGACGGCAGATCAAGAGGATATTTCCGATGAAATGCAGAGTTTGTTTGACGAAAGTCTGACGGCAGACCAAGAAGATATTTCGGGTGATATGGAAAGTCTTTTTGATGAAACACCCAAACAAACGTCTACAGGTGACAAAATCAAAAAAGATACCAAACTTTCAGAGGGAAGTTTATCTGCGGAAGTAAATAATGTACTTTTCGGTGAAAAAGGCAAGGTTGAGGAAAAGGCTGTAAAGGTTGAAGGTACAGGTTTTATAGGAATAGACGCGAAAATGTCGCTTGCATTGCCTAAAGACGTTTTAGGTTCACTTGTTTCAAATGCACCGGGTATATATGCAAGCGTTACCATAAACACAATAGACAATGTATACGAATTAAATGCAGGTCTTAATATCAAGATTATTGAATGTGAGGGTATACTTGCATTTAAAGAAGTTAATGTAAAAAACAAAGATGTTATAGTACCGGATAAAATCGAATTTTATATCCGTGACGGACTGAAAATTCCTATTGCACCGCCTGCATTGTTTATGACAGGCTTGGGCGGCGGTATAAATGAACTTGCCGATACCATAGGCGGTGAATTTGACAAACTTCCTCCGATTACTATATTGTTGTTCACAAGACTTGAGGCTATAGGTACTCTTGCGGGTGATTTTAATGCCAGAATAAGCCTTGAGGGACTGTCGCTTAAAGGCGATATGAAATTAAAAGTATCGGATTCTTTGCTTGATTTGAAAGCAGGAATAAATGCAAGATGGATAGAGCCTTGGGAACTTAATCTTTACGGTAATGTAAGTATTATAGACGGACTTATAAAAGGCGGTATTACAATAAATATTGCCGATGATTATTTCTACGGCTACATATTTGCAAGCATTTGCATACCGGACAGTATTCCGCTTGTGGGCGGTAAAGAACTTGCAGGTGTTGAGGCTGCTGTATCTGATGAATTTATCGGTGCAAATATCAAGATTATCGGTATCCGTTTCGGTGTAATATATTATTGGGGTAAAAATGTATCATTCGGTAAGAATGTAGATTTAAGTGCACCGCCGCGAGGCGAAAATAACTCAATGAGCCTTATGAGTTCTGACGATGTAACAGGCTACTATGGAACTAATGTACACGAATTGTCTGTTGAGCCGATAGGTATGATGACAGACGGCAGTGAATATAAAGAGGCAAGTGTAAATGTAGAAAATGCTCAAAATCAAGACGCATTATTGCTTGAAATACCTTATACAGGTTCAGGCACACCTGAGGCAGGCGAAATTACACTTATAAATGCCGACGGAGCCGTAATAAACACAATTTTGGACGACGGGAACGGTAACGGAAATATGCTTGTACAGCGCCGTGACGGTAACAATTATATTTATGTAACGGTTACGGAAAAGGATAAAATCATAAACGGTAAGTGGACTGTAAGATACACAACACCTAACATTACAATCAAGTCATTTAATATGAACGGTGTTGACGGTATAGCAGGTATAGATTCGTGCAGTATATCACATTCATCGGAAGATTCTGCCGAACTTACAGCGTCATGGACAATGAGCGGAAGTACCGATAAAAAAGGGACAATAGACGTTTATTTGACGAAAGACAAAGATGTTTTGAAGAAAGTCAAAACAGGTGACAACAAAGGCGATTCGTTAGGAACTAACATACTTCACAAAACAGACGCAGAAATAAAAAACGGCAGTGAAAAAATTACACTTCCGGACACATTTGAAAGCGGAACGTATTACGCAGTAACAACCGTATCTACAACAGACGGAATAAGTCTTGCGATTCGTGATACACCTGTAAAATTCAAGAATAAGAAACTTCCTAAGTCAGTTTCAAATGTGCATATCAATTACGGTGGTAACGGTAATATATTTGTGAATGTAACAGATCCCGAAAATGCCGATTATACGCATTATATAGCTGAAATTGTTGCGGAGGACGGCAGTGTACTAAGTAATAATGTAGGTCAGTTTGAAAAAGGCTCAAACTTCGTATTCGGCAAGGAGGCATATCTTGAAACCGGTAAAACATATTATGTCAATGTAAGAACTCTACGTGAAGAATACGGAAAATCGGATTCTTCTGATGAATATAAGACTTGGTATTATTACGGTGATAATGTGGTTTCATCGGATAAACTTGTAATGCCTGAAAAGGATATGCCAAAGTTGAAAGAGGTAAAAACAAACTTTGACAGCACAAAAGAATATATAAATGACAATAATATTATTGTTGAATATGTATTTGAAAATGATGTGTTTATGGAATTGTCGGTAAACGGTCAAAAGGCATACAGTGACAATAAATTTAAGAAAGAATGGAAGTTTGTTTTAGATGACCTTGAGGACGGCGATTATGTAATTGATTTCACAGCTTATACGAGCAAAAAAGACAATATAAGCGGTAAAGATGTAATTATAGGCGACAGTGATGCGAGATTGGCATTCTCAATAGATACATCAGCACCTATATTGTCGCTTTCGCAAAAATCAGCTGAAAGCTTTGAAAATGTTTCAGCAATATTTGGAGCGAATACTGTGATAACCGAAGATGACGGAAGTTACACTATTGAGGGATTAACAGAAAAATCTTCGACTCTTACAATAGACGGAGAAACTGACGGAATTACGGTTAATGAAAACGGAAGTTTCAGTATTACTAAAAAATTATCAGATAATGAAAATTATAAATCACATACGCTAAAAGCTGTAGATAACGCAGGCAACGTAACCGAACTTATGGTATATGCGGTGCGTAAAGGTAGTTTTGCGATTAAAGAAATTGAACTTAAAAATAACGGTGAGGATATTCAAACTGTTGATGGCGAGAAAAAGATTTCAATGAAAAGCGGTCAAAATACAAAGCTTTCGGCTTTTGCGGTCCTTGACGACGGAAAAGAATTTGAATTAAGTGACGATATGATTGATTGGAGTGTGTTGTACGAGAAAAATCGTATCGCACTTGATGAGGGTGATATAACCGCATTGTCAAAGGGCGAAACAGCGGTAAAAGTTAAAATGAATACCGCAAATATTCAAACTGCGGAAGACAAGAATATAAAAGACGGATTTTCTGATTATGCAGTAATTGAGATAACAGGCAATTCAAAAGAAGATTTGATAGAAAAGATTAAAGAGGCACAAGAACTTCTTGACAATACACCTAATGCGTTGGACAGTAAAAAGAATGCTTTGCAGGAGGCTATTAATAAAGCACAGGAGCTTGTTAATGACAGTAACGCAACAGAGGACGATTATACACAAGGTGTTGCGGCATTAAATAAGGCTATGGAATCCTTTAAAAGTACAGGCAAACATTCGGGTGGTGGCTCATCTTCGGCAAAATATAAGATAACATTACTGCCGTCGGAAAACGGAAAAGTTACATTGTCAAGTACGGAAGTTAAAGCCGGCACAAGCGTAACTGTAACATCAGTTCCGAATGACGGCTATATGGTAAAGGATATTCTTATAAACGGCGTCAGCGTTGGCAGTAATGCGGAAGTGTATACCGTTAAATCGGTATCTGAAAATATGGAAATTCAAGTAATATTCGGCGAGAAAACCGATTTACCGTTTATTGATGTTGAAAAGACAGATTGGTTCTATGATAATGTTAAATATGTTTATGAGCATAAATTTATGGTCGGTATAACAGATATAACATTTGAGCCGAACACAAACCTTTCAAGAGCAATGTTTGTTGCTATTCTACATAGAATAGACGGTGAAAAAGAGGAAGGCGAATGTAAATTTGAAGATGTTCCAAGCGGTGCATATTATGAAAAAGCAGTTGCTTGGGCAAGCACTAACGGCATAGTGGCAGGAATATCGGCAACAGAATTTGATCCTAACGCAGATATTACAAGAGAACAAATGACAGCGATTTTGTACAGATACGCAAATTACAAGAAGATAGATACACAAGTTGGAGATAACACAAATATACTTTCATATGATGATTATAACGATATTTCTGAATATGCAATTCCGTCAATGCAATGGGCGGCAGGCAGCGGATTAATGGTCGGAAAAACAGACACAACACTTAATCCGAAAGACAATGCCACAAGAGCAGAGGCGGCAGCGGAATTTATGAGATTTGTAGAAAATTTTAACGATTAAAATAATAGACCCATCAAAAATGATGGGTCTATTTGAATGTTTCCCTGAATTCTCTCAATTACTCCGTCTGAAACTGCCGGAAAAGTAACAGGTTCGGCAGAATGTGACGGAATAAAGAAATCTATAAATTTAGTGCTTAAATCACTTGGCAATGCGAATAAAGTTGAATTTTACAGTGATGAAGTCGTATATAGAGGAACATCAAAATATATGGCAATTACAATCGCAGACGGTGTGGTTATTACTGCTTGTGATACAAAATGGGAGATATTCAATAATACAGAAGGAGTGTCAATGTCAAATGACGGTACACTTACTGTTTCTGACAGCACAAACGGACTATATTGCAGTTGTGAAAGTATTTAGTGAAAATAAAAACTTATTAAAGAAAATAAGATTGCTATCGGTGAATTGACTAACGGAGTACAGAAGATAAACACTGAATATGAATATTTAAAGAACGGATATTTAATTATATCCGTTTTTTTGAAAAAAACTCTTTAAAACTTCAAAGAAATGTGATAAAATTTTAACAATGAATACAAAAGGAGATTGTTAAATGAAAAATAAAGTAAAAATCGTTACTGCATTACTGATAACCGCGTTATGCACGACTTCGGCATATGCGGCGGAAAATCTTATAAAAAATGATAGCTTTGAAACTGAATTACTCGGAACAAACGGTTGGCGTTTTTCAGGTAAGGACGGTTGGATTTATGAAAATGAAAACTCTGCCGATTGTACAACAGACGAAGTGCACAGCGGTGAAAAGGCACTTCATTTCAACAGTGCCGTTGTTGCACAGAGAGTTGAACTGAAAAGAAATGTGACATACACACTTGAATTTTATATAAAAGCCAAAGAGGATTGTACTGTAAATGTAGGTTTCTTTGACGGTTCACAGGATTGGCCGGGAAGTTATCCAGTAAAAACGAAAGAAATATCGGTAAATACTGATTGGACAAAGCATACAATAGAATTTGAATGTAACAACACTCAAGATTATTTGGCATATTTTAATTTGTGGGACAAAGCGGACGTTTATGTTGATGATGTTGTATTGAAAGAAGCCGATGGGTACATATCACGTCTTATGACAGGCATTGACGGTGACGGTACAATAAGTTATTCAGCTGATTATAAAGGCGGTAAGCTGTTTGGCGTGGCACTGTATGACGAGAATAACAAACTTATCGGTTTTAAAAACAATTCAACATCGGGAACTTTTGAAAATGTGAGCGGTTACGGCAAATATACAGTGAAGTCATATTTGCTCGAAGACGATAATTTGCGTTCAAAGACACAAGAAATTGAATATAACGAGGACAGCAGTAAAAATGAAGATACGTCAATCGGTAAAGCAAAAAGTCTGACATTATCGGAGCATAATGTGACAATAAATGTCGGTGATGAAAATAAAATATTGGATGCCGTTATTATGCCGAAATTTGCGTATGACAACAAGGTTGCATGGAAAAGTTCTGACGAATCAATAGTAAAAGTAAGCGAAAACGGTATTTTAACAGCTGTCTCAAACGGCAATGCTACAATTACTGTATCATCAGAGGACGGAATACTTACGGACGAATGTAAAGTCACAGTGACCGACAAAAAATCCGAGCGACTGTCATTGAATAAAACAAGTATAGAGTTAACCGAGATAGATTCGGTTTATCCGTTATCGGCAAATATTGAAAATTCCGACTTGGTTTGGAAATCTGACAACGAAAATATTGCAAGCGTGACAGACGGAGTTGTTACGGCGAAAGGCAAGGGCAAAACTACAATTACGATTTCAACTTCTGACGGTAAGCAAACCGCAAAATGTGCGGTTAATGTCAATACATCTGACAATACTATCACAAACGATACATTTTTTAAAGACACTGACGGCAATTATATATATTCACAGGGCGGTTGTATTCAAAAGTTTGGTGACAAATATTATTGGTATGGTGTAAAATATAAAGAAGCGGATATATATGCTAAAAATCCCGAAAACGGCAAAGCGGGAAATGCCGCTTACGAAACATTTACTTGTTATTCGTCGGACGATTTGGTGAATTGGAAGTTTGAGGGTTATCCTCTTACCGGTGAACCGAATGGTTGGGTTGGCAGAATGGGTGTTGTTTATAATGAAAACACGAAAAAATATGTGTTAATTTCTCAATATGCACCGGGTATGGTTTATGCGGTAAGTGATAAGCCTGAAGGACCGTTTAAGATTGACCATATTCAAAAAACGTTGCCAATTCAAAATGATGTTACAGGTGACCAAACTTTGTTCCAAGATGATAACGGCAAAGCATATATAATATGCTCAAGTGCAAACGGACGTGCTTATCAATATGTAATTCCGCTTAGAGAATCAGACTTTTTGGATATAGACGAAGAAAATATCAAAATGCTTTTCTATGATGAAGACGGCAGTTACATAGATGAAAACGGCGAAGTGGATAAGAAAGACAAAACAGGTATAGAGGGTAATTGTATGTTTAAATATAACGGCAATTACTATTATACAGGCTCTGATTTATACGGCTGGAATTCGTCAAGAGTGTATGTAATGCAGTCTGACAGCATTTTGGGCGATTATAATAAAGATATGGGACTTCCATATATAATGAATAACACACGAGATAGTTTTGCTCACAATTCGCAAGCAGGCTTCTATACAACGATTCACGGAAGTGAAAACGATTTGATTATTTATTGCGGTGACAGATGGGGCGATTTTGCAGGTAACGGAATCGGATATAATCAATGGGTACCGCTATCATTTGATAAAGAAGGCAAACCGTACTTTAACAATCTTCATCAATGGAAGTTGGACGCTGAAAAAGGTACTTGGGAAGTCGGAGAGGGCAATAACTATATTTCCAATCCAGAATTTGAGGCGGACAGAAAAATAACAGCAACACCAACAGGTTGGAAAGTGCGTGACAATGTCGGCAATTATTCTGTATCCAATGCACGCGGAAAGGTTGACAGCGGTAATTTTGTAATACAGGAAACTGCACCGGAAGATTATATTTCGGATTTGTATCAAGAAATAACTGATTTACCTACCGGAACGTATACAATGACTGCGTGGGTAAAAAGCAGTGGCGGACAAAATGTATGTAATGTATACGCACAAAGCGGTGATGAAAAGAAAACATATTCCGTTAAAACAAATATTGATGATTGGAAAGAAATTGTTGTTGCAACAGATATAAAAGTGACAGATGGAAAATGTACAGTAGGACTATATTCGGACGCTCACGCAAATGAATGGGTACAGATGGACAATGTGAGATTGGTTAAAAATATAGAATAGAAATGCAATTCGGAAATCAAGCTTAAAAACTAAGCTTGATTTCTTTTTTGAAAAAAATCAAGAAATATTGACAAAATCGGTTAGTTATGCTAAACTAATTAAGGTTAGAGGATACTAACCTTAATTGCGATTTAAAGCAAAGGAGAGATATATTATGAGTACAGCGATTATAGTAGCAGTATTGATAGTTATAGCGGTTATAGCTATTAGAAGTTATGCTAAAAAACTGACTTCGGGGTGTTGCGGCACTGAAATCGAACACGTTAAGAAAATTAAGGTTGAGGATAAAGATGTGTCACATTATCCGTACTGCGTTCAGATAGGCATAGACGGAATGACTTGCAATCACTGCAAAGCGAGAGTCGAAAATACACTTAACAGTGAGGATGGCGTATGGGCAGAAGTTGATTTAAGTCAAAATTTAGCAACGGTACATATGAAAAATAATTTATCTGAATTATTTTTGAGAAAACTTGTTTCAAGTGCCGGATATATTATGACTACATACAACGCACAATAATATTTACGTTAATATAAATAGCAGAAGATTAAATTCTTCTGCTATTTTTGTGCAAGACTAACTTTCTAATTTTATACATATGTGCTATAATAGTAGTAGTTAAAATATTTGGAGGAATGTATGTAATGAAAAAGAGTAAAGGCATATCAAATCAGATGGATATGCTGAATGGAAGTATTTTTGATAAAATTTTATTATTTGCACTTCCGTTGGCGATAAGCAGTATATTGCAGCAACTGTTTAATTCGGTTGATGTGGCGGTTGTCGGAAGGTTTGCGAGCAGTGAGGCTCTGGCGGCGGTTGGAAGTAACAGTTCGGTTATAAGCTTGCTGATAAATCTGTTTGTGGGAATTTCAGTCGGTGCGAATGTTGTCATAGCAAATTATATAGGGCAGGGAAAAACAGAAAAAATTCAAGATGCAGTTCATACTGTAATGATAATTTCGCTTATAAGCGGTGTATTTCTGCTTGTGTTAGGATTGATGATTGCAAGACCTATTCTTGAAATTATGGGAACACCCGAAAATGTAATAGATTTAGCGGTATTGTATTTGCACATTTACTTTTTGGGAATGCCGTTTTTGATGATATATAATTTTGGAGCAGCTGTTTTAAGAAGTAAAGGTGATACAAAAAGACCTCTGTATTGTCTGATTATATCTGGAGTAATAAATGCCTGTCTTAATTTGTTGTTTGTAATAGTATTCAAATTAAGCGTAGCGGGAGTGGCGATTGCAACAGTAATAGCTGACGGAGTGAGTGCGGTTCTTATAATATATTTTCTGATGAATGAAGAAGAAACAATCAGATTAAGGCTTAATAAATTAAAAATAAAGAAAAGCGAATTGATAAAAGTTATCAAAATAGGTGTACCGGCGGGCTTGCAAGGAGTGGTGTTCTCTGTTTCAAATGTCTGTATACAGACTGCTATAAACAGTTTTGGCTCTGACGCAGTTGCCGGCTCTGCCACCGGATTGAATTTTGAATATTTTACATATTTTACAATTAGTGCATTTGTACAAGCGGCAGTAACATTTACAAGTCAAAATTACGGTGCAAGAAATTTTAAACGTTGTAAAAAGATATTCGTATACAGTATGATTTCAAGTGTGGTTATATGCGGATTGATGAGTGCTATATTTGTTGTGTGGCGTGACTTCTTCGCAGAAATTTATACTACTGATAAAGCCGTTCTTGAATATGCGTCAATAAGAATGGTCCACGTATTGTTGTTTGAATGTTTGGCAAGCTCGTATGAAATAGGCGGTGCGGCATTGAGGGGATTGGGATATTCAATGACTCCGGCGGTGCTTACTGTATTGGGGTCGTGTGTGTTTAGATTAATATGGATATACACCGTATTCAATAAGTTCAGAAGTTTTGAAATGCTGATGAATGTGTATCCTGTTTCGTGGGTTATAACAGGTATTGCGGTGTTAATTGCATATGCAATAGTGAGGAAAAAGTTGTTTAAAGAAACGTAATAAAAATTAAAAAAAACAAATAGTATTTTTAAATAAGGCAAAAAAAATAACCGTTCGTATCGAACGGTTATTTTTGTAACATCAATTACTTATTTTTCTTTGCTGCTTTTCTTTCTTGAGCAGCAGCTGCTTTAGCTTTCATATCTGATTCTTTCCATGAAGCCCAGAATGTGCTGGCAATAAAGATTGATGTGTATGCACCTGCAAGGATACCTACGATTAGAGGAAGAGCAAATTCCTTGATTGCAGATACACCAAGAATGTAAATAAGAACGATTGTAATTAGTGTTGTTATTGTTGAGTTGATTGTACGACCCATTGTTTCAAAAACACTTCTGTTAACCATTTCTGAAATAGTTACATTCTTCTTACGTGACTTTGTGTTTTCACGAATTCTGTCAAAGATAACGATTGTATTATTGATAGAATAACCTACAACAGTAAGCATTGCCGCAATGAAGTTTGTATTAAGCGGAATGTTTGTTATAGCATAAATCGCAGCCATGATAAGTACGTTGATTGCAAGAGCTATAACAGCCATAATAGCACTTCTCCACTCGAAACGAATTGCAATGTAAATCAAGATACAGATTATAGCAAGCAATGTGTAAAGCAAAGCTTTTCTTTGAATTTCATTACCGAAACTTGCTGATGCAGATGATACTGAAAGTAAATCATCATCTGAAAGATTATACTTATCTTTTAGTGCATTGAAAATTTCAGTCTTAACAGTTTCGTCAACAGGAGGAGTTTTGATTACTGCAACCTGAGGATTGTCACCTGTTTGAACTTTTGCTGATACAGTATCAACAGTTTTTTCTTGGATTAAGTCAGCGACTTCTTTATTGTCGAAATCAGTGTGCATATTAACTTGCATTCTGATACCGCCCATAAATTCAACGTCGAAGTTAAATCCGCCGTGTACGATATATAGAACAATACCGGCAATAACAATTAGTGCGGGGATAAGCACGAATTTCCATCTGTTTTTAGTCAAATCTTTCATTATTCTTCCGCACCTCCTTTTTTTGCTTTTGCGTTATAGAATAGACTTCTGTTTTCGATACCGATACCTACAAGTTGCTTTAGAAGGAACTTTGTGATAACGATAGCGGTAAACATACTCAAAATAACGCCGATTCCAAGTGTAGTAGCAAAACCGGTAACGGCACCGATACCTGAGATGTAAAGAACTACACAAGAAATGATTGTTGTAATGTTAGAGTCAAGGATTGCTGAGAATGCCTTATCAAAACCTGCCGAAACAGACGCTCTGATAGTTTTACCAACTTTTAATTCTTCCTTCATTCTTTCAAATATGATACAGTCAGCATCGACCGCCATACCGATTGAAAGAACGATACCGGCAATACCTGACAGACTTAGGTTAACATGGAATATACCCATTGCCAAACCGATAAGTCCGACATATATTAACAATGAAATATCTGCGATAAGACCAGGAATTCTGTACATAATAACCATAAAGATCATTATAAGAATGATACCGATTGCAGCAGCCAAAAGGCTTGTAGGAAGTGCATTTGCACCAAGTTCGGCACCTACTGTTTCCTGAGAAATAACTTTCATATCAAACGGAAGTTGACCTGACTTAATCTTGTTAGCAAGGTCTTGTGCGGTTTCAGGAGTGAAATCACCTGAAATTATGCATGAGTCGGAATTGATTTCTTCTGAAACTCTCGGAGAAGAAATATCCTTTCCGTCCATTTGAATTGAAATGTAGTTTTTGCCTTCACTTGATCTTGCGGCAGCAGCCTTAGTTGCGTCGGCAAACTTTTGCTTTGCTTCAGCATTAAATTCAACCTGAACGTAAGATTGAGCCGAACCTGTCTGTGAAGTCTTACCGTATTGGTAAGAAGCGTTCTTGATGTCTGTAGCACCGTCAAGAATTACGTTGCCGTCAGCATCGTTAAATGTAAGTTTTGCTGTATCGCCAAGTAGGCTTGCAGCTTGGTCTGTTTCAAATACTGAAGGTATTTCAACAGTAATTTTTCCGCCTTCGCCTTGAGATATACGTGCTTCTGTATATCCCGCATTAGTCATACGAGTTTGGAAAATTGATTCGACAACCTGCATTTGGTCGTCGGTCGGAGCGTCTGAATCAGCTTGGAAAGTTATAACTGAACCTCCGGCTAAGTCGATGCCCTTTTTGATACCTGTTTCGCCGAACATACCGCCATATGAAAAACCAGCTATGTTAAAACCTATAAAGGCTACATAGTTAAGCAAAATGGCACATACAACAACGAAACAAAGAGTGATAATGCTCTTCTTTTTCATTTGCGTATCCATTCCTTTCTTTGTTGGGTTCTATTTGCTCATTAAAACCCATTATAAAATAGCATAAAGTTATTATATCGCTATACAACCTTTTCGTCAATAAAAATTATATTACTATAATGTAACAAAAAGGTTACAATCAGATTAATCATAGGTATAAAATACTTGCGTATATTACATATTTGTTATAGAATGATTATAAGTAAAGAATTGTTTGGAATTAAATTGACAAAAATAGGAGAGAAAAATGGACAGAAAAGAAAAGATACTTTCATATATGTGTTCAAAAGAATATATTCCGCTTAAATTTGCCGAATTAATGACTGTACTTGACGTACCGGCGGAAGATGAGGAAGAACTTCGCGATATATTAACCGAACTTTGTATTGAGGGTAAAATATATATGACTAAAAAAGGCAGATATATGAGCGTTGAGGGAGAAAACTCAACGGTAGTAGGTAAACTTGTCTGTAATGCAAAAGGATTTTTCGGTTTTGTAATATGTGACGACGAAAACGAAAGTGACATATTTATTTCCGGTGACGATATGGGTGACGCTATAAACGGCGACAGAGTTATCGTTCATATTGACGATAACGACAATGCAAAAGGTCACCGACAAGGTCATATAACCAAGGTGCTTGAACGCGGAAACAAGGTTATTGTCGGTGTTATATATAAGGAAAAAGATCGATATTTTTATGTGCGTCCCGATAACAGAAAAATATATTCAAAAATTATTATAGCTCAATCGGACGCAATGACGGCTCAAATGGGTGACAGAGTTGCCGTACAGATTACAAGATACAGTGACAAGAAAAAGATTTTCGGTGAAGTTATAAGTGTTCTCGGACAACAGGATTCGCTTAAAAGCTGCATTGAGGGTATTATATTAGGAAATGATATTAAGCAGGAATTTGATAAAGAAACATTAAATGAGGCTGATAAAATCCCTCAAACAGTGACGGAAAGCCAATTTGCAGGCAGAGAAGATTTAAGAAATATGATTATTTTCACCATTGACGGTGATGACGCCAGAGATTTTGATGACGCCGTGTCTCTTACGTTAAAGGACAACGGGAACTATTATCTCGGTGTGCATATAGCCGATGTTTCGGAATATGTAAAAGAGGGTACAGCACTTGAAAATGAGGCATATAAGCGTGGTACAAGCGTGTATTTGGCAGACAGAGTTATTCCTATGCTGCCGACAAGTCTTTCAAACGGCATCTGCAGTCTTAATCCGCAAGTGGACAGATTGACTTTGTCTGTATTTATGGGAATTACGGGTGACGGAAATGTTGTGAGCCACAAGCTTTGTAAATCGGTTATTTGCTCAAAAGAACGAATGACATATAATAATGTAAATAAAATGCTTGAAGACGGTGACGAAGAACTTTGTGAGAGATACAAGCATATTTTGCCGACATTGAAACTAATGGAGGACTTGGCACAAATATTAAAGAATAAACGTACTTTAAGAGGTGCGATACAGTTCGATTTTCCTGAAAGTCATATAGTTGTGAATGAAAACGGAGAGCCGATTGAAATAGAAAAAGAAGTACGCGGTACTTCAAACAAAATGATAGAAGAATTTATGCTTTCGGCAAATGAAACAATCGCCGAATATGCTTTTTGGTCTGAAATACCGTTTGTATACAGAAACCATGAGGCACCGACACTTGAAAAGATAATGACTTTTAATGAATTTATACTTCATTTCGGATTGTCGTTTAAGGGTAAGATTGACAGAGATACACCTATTCATCCAAAGGCTCTGCAACAAATACTCGATACAGTAAAAGATACACCGCAGGAGCGTATTGTTGCGTCAACAATGCTGCATTCACTTATGAAAGCAAAGTACAGTGAAGAAAATCTCGGTCATTTCGGACTTGCGGCAAAATATTACTGTCATTTTACTTCGCCGATAAGACGTTATCCCGATTTGGCGATACACAGAATATTAAAAGATTTTCTTGACGGCAAGGTTACGGGGAACAGAATTTCATATCTTGCAGGTTACGTTTCGGCGGCAAGCAAACATTCAAGCGATTGTGAAGTAAATGCGGAAACGGCCGAACGTGACGTTGACGATTTGATGAAAACGGCTTATATGTCATCATTTATCGGACAAACCTTTGAGGGCGTGGTTGCAAATGTGACTAATTTCGGTATGTTTGTAGAACTTGACAATTCGGTTGAGGGTTTAATAAGAGTTGAAAATATGACCGATGATTATTATGAGTATGACGAAAAGGTAAATACGCTTACCGGCAGAAGAAAACAGAAGTCGTATACTACCGGTGATGTGGTAAATATAGTTGTTGCGAGAACTGATATTCTTTCAAGACAGATTGACTTTGTTTTAGCTAAAGACGCGGACCGTAAGTTACTTAAAAAGTTCGCAAAACCGATAGAAATTCCTAAATCGGAAAAACACGGTAAGAAGTCAAAAAGGAAAAAGAGTTTTAAGAAATACAATAAGAAGAAAAAGTAGGTTTACAAATGGAGAAATTTGAAATTATAATAACAACACTATTCGGACTTGAATCGCTTGTCGCAAGAGAAGTACGTCGTCTTGGCTATGAAACAACTTCAGTTGAGGATGGCAGAGTTACGTTTATGGGCGATAATGAGGCTGTTTGCAGAGCAAATATGTGGATAAGAACAGGTGAGAGAGTGCTTATAAAAACTGCCGAATTTACTGCGGTCACGTTTGACGAACTGTTTGAAAAGACAAAAGCGGTAGATTGGAGTAAATGGATTGGCAAAAATGACGCTTTCCCTGTGAAAGGATATTCCTTAAAGTCAACTCTTGCAAGCGTAAGGGATTGTCAGGCAATTATAAAGAAAGCAACTGCTGAAAGTCTTTCAAATAAATACGGCATAGAATGGTTGCCGGAGGACGGTACAAATTATCAAATACAGTTTTCAATTTTTAAAGATAAAGTTACACTTATGATAGATACGTCCGGCGAGGGACTTCACAAACGCGGTTACAGACAACATTCAAATGTTGCACCGCTAAAAGAAACACTTGCCGCCGCAATGGTTGAACTGAGCCATTGGAAATTTGAATATCCGCTATGTGATCCGTTTTGCGGCAGCGGTACAATTCCTATTGAAGCCGCAATGATAAAAAGAAACATTGCTCCGGGAATAAACCGAGAATTTACGGCACAAAATTTTGCGTGGATAGATGATGAGTTGTGGGATAAGTCCGTTGAAGAAGCAAAAAGCCTGGAAAGAAATGTGCCGCTTGAAATTTATGCGTATGATATAGAAAACGAATATGTTGAATTGACAAATGAAAATGCCCGAATTGCAGGTGTGGGTGACTTTGTTAAAGCGGAAAAGGGTGACGCACGAAAAATTCACTTCGATATGCCGTACGGTACAATTATTTGTAATCCGCCTTACGGTGAAAGAATAGGCGAAATTAAAGAATGTGAAAAGTTGTATAAGGAAATAGGCAAAAGCTTTAATGCACTTGATAAGTGGTCGTATTATATTATCGCGTCAAACGAAAACTTTGAATCGTTGTTCGGCAAAAAAGCAAATAAAAAACGTAAATTGTACAATGGTATGATTAAGTGCAATCTATATCAATTCTTCGGAGAGCGTCCGCCTAAAACCAACAAGTAAATTTATACCGATTGAAATTTTCAATCGGTATTTTTGTATTAAGAAAACCCCCAGATAGTCTGGGGGTTCAGTGTAGCTTTAGCGA
>OLQI01000323.1_pt1 | contig 48942 bp, 52 predicted proteins | sample 1672171 | NCBI WGS metagenome assembly OLQI01 (sample SAMEA3136655, study PRJEB25190) | human gut metagenome
TGCTGGAATAATGTACTTCACGAATCAGTTCATTTCCGCTAAAAGAAATGACCAAGCCGTGGCGGAATATTACCACGATTTAGTCGGATAAGAAAAATTGTGTTTTCGTTTTTATAAGTGTCAACTTGACAAGGGATAGTACCGTCGAAGATAAGGAATTTGCCAATTACTACTTTGAGGCGGCCGGTCACCTGATCATGGACGAAGGCTTCAACGCCTACAACCCGATTGTTACCTGTGATAAGCTTCTTGACTACCCCAGCTTGTGCTTAGCCTTGGGGAGGGAAAAATCAGTCGGTGGTAGCATGCCGACCGATATTGACGTGGCCTACCAGTTCTTGAAGATGGCGGAACGAGGCTACCAACGGAACTTGGCTAACGGGCAAACGATGTACCAAAAGGCCTTCGAAGCCGTGGAGAAGATGTTAGCCGATAGTCAGTATGACCCGGTTCGAGAAGAAGTGGATGCGTTGTTAGAAGAGAGCGACTAAAATGGACCGGACAAAACTAGCAGAACACATTCAGGAACTTTACCAGATCAGCCCAGATCACCCCTTTGCCAAGCACCCAACTTTTGAAGCCTATCGCCACCAGCTCAACCGGAAGTGGTTTGCCTTGGTCATGGACATCCCACGAGAAAAGCTGGGGTTGGAAGGCGACGGGATGATTGACGTGGTCAATGTAAAATGTGATCCCTTATTAGTCGGGGCGTTGCGCAATCAACCAGGCATTTATCCCGCTTACCATATGAACAAAACGGCCTGGCTTTCGGTCGCCCTTGACGGTAGCGTGGCCGAGGAGCAGGTCAAATCCCTAATAGAGATTAGCTTTGATGCGACGGGGAGGTAATCAGATGACGGAAGTTTCTAAAATTACACTAATCGGGCATTCTGGCTGGGGCCCCGTAGAAGAAGCTTATGAGGAACGACTTACGATCAGTGCCGCAGAAGTGACGTACCGCTACCACCCGATTAAGGCAACCGCGGAAAATGTTGCCCACCGTTGGCGCTATTGGACGGACGGCCCAGCACTTGCTAACGCCTTTGAAAACTTAGCGGCGGTTGTGGTCGACTTGGTAAACAAAGAGGTAGTGCCCAGTACCTTGGATGCCCCAGAACTCGAATTTTTGGTGGTGTACACGGATCAAAAACGGCAAAGGCGCTCACTTTTTTGCCCGCTCAGTGAATTTAAGGATCTAAAAACACAACTTAAACTCTTAATTCCCCAGTTAGAGCAACCGCCAAGATTTTTAGCTTAGTTGCCGCCTTCGGGGATGGTGAGCACTGCTTATGTTTGCACTACTGTCTTTGCAAAAGCGGGTGCCGCCCCAAAGGCCCGACTGTTAAAGGGCGAAGAACAACCAGGTTAACCGCAACGACAATCAACAGGGGTGTTCCTACTCAACTGAGTGGGGGCCCCCTTTTTTGATGCCGAACTTAAAAAATTTGGTCTTTTTTTCTACCCGAACCATCAAGCCGGACGTTCGGCAACGAAGCGGGGGGCGACTCAGTGAAATCGTTTCCGAATTGACCAACGTAATTGAGTGGTTAGGAAGGGGCGAATGTTCGCTTCCGTTGTTAACGAAAATGAGCGAACATTAAAGACGTTTATTAAAATATAGTTAGCAAATCAAGGCGTTGAGGGGTTGAAAATGATTTAATCGTACGTTATTATACAGTAACGTTCGAACGAGATAAGAGAGTTGCAAGATGGCATTGAAAAAGAGGAGAAAGAGAACGATGAAGTTTGATAGCGTTGAAACTGCGTTGACCCACTTGAAGAACGGCGGCTACATCATTGTTTCCGATAACGAAGACCGCGAAAACGAAGGGGACCTGGTGGCCCTAGCTGACCGGATCAACCCGGCGACGGTTTACGAGATGCTGGAAGAGGCCAAGGGCTTGATGTGTGTACCCCTGACCAAGGAACGGGCGGACCAACTGGGCTTCACCAAGATGGTGGCTCACAGTACCGACCCGAACGAAACGCCCTTCATGACGACCGTGGATGGGGCCTTCGAAGCAACCGGCGTCACGACCGGGGTGTCCGCCTTTGACCGGGCGGCCACCATTAACCACATCGCTAACGATGCTGCCAAGCCAACTGACTTTAACCACCCGGGTCACATCCAACCGCTGTACTCCCAAGACGGCGGCCTACGTAAGCGGATCGGCCACACCGAAGCCTCCGTTGACCTCGCCTTCTTGGCCGGGGCCAAGCCGGTAGCGGTGATCATTGAAGTGCTGAAGAGCGATGGCCACATGGCCCGGCGCGACGACCTCTTTCAGTTCGCCGACCGCTTAAACGTTCCCTACATCACGATCCAAGAAATCTTAAACTACATGGATCAACACGGGATTAAGGAAGCGCGCGACCTAACGGAGCCGGTACAAGCCTAATTATCAGGGTGTGGGAAAGTTTCCCACGCCTTTTTTGATTAAAGGCGGGGCGCCGCTCTGTTATTCAAAAGGGGTACAATAATGGCAAGGGGAGGAGTTACGAATGATTGTGTGGACGAACCAACCATATTCGGTTTACGAGCAACTGATGGCAACGGGGAGCTTTAGCTGTACACCGGCCTTATCTATTAATTTGAATGATGGTTTTGATGACTTTGCTCGTGCCTATGCCTGGATGATTAAGCAGATGAAGCGCCGGATCGGCCAGCCGCCCGCGGGGGTGACCACCCCGGTCTGGGCTTGGCATCGGATGAACTTCCAACACCGGCGCCCTGACTTTCGGATGGACCGCGATTTTGATGACCAGGTTTGCATGGAAATAGAAATTGACGAAGCGCAGATCTTGTTAAGCGACTTCGAGAACTGGAATTTTGTTTTAAACGATTGGTATTTGGCAAAAGTAAGCAATGAAGACGACTGGAACCGATAAGAAGCCTGGTTTGACCAACTCCCTGCCGCCCGCCAAACACGGGTTAAGGAGCGCTCGTGGCAGCGAATTTTTGACATTACCCCGGCCCACGGGGATTGGACCAGAAATGGGGACTGTGTGCAGGGCTGTTTTTGGCAACTGAACAGAAAACAGGTTCGGCGGGCGTGGCGCCTGCGAAAGGGAAAGCGGATGGTGGAGTTGGGGGTTCCGACGTTATCCAAATAATTCTCATTAATTGTGATTTTATCGTTGACAACGCTTACATTTTTAACTAGACTATAGTCAGTAAGTAAGCGGATTACTGATCCGATCAGGTCTAAGCTACTACGAGGTAAACTTCCTTTTAAAGGAGTAGTATATCTGGTAGTAGCTTTTTTCTTTGCAAAATAACGACAGGTGATGTGTCCATGATTTTTCTAAAGAGTTTTAATAACAGTGCTGCCCTGATCCAAAACGAGGAGGGGCAAGAGGAGGTCGTCTTAGGCAAAGGAATTGGCTTTGGGTTAAAGAAGGGGGATCAAGTTCCCGAAGAAAAAATTGAGCGCCGGTTTATTCCGGCCACCCAAGAAGATGAGATCAACCAGGTCAAGCAAATTAGCTCGCAAACGATCGATGTGACTAGTAAGATTGTCCGGATGGTCGAACCACTTCTACAGGTGAAGTTCAATGATTTCAACTACCTAGCGTTGGCCGACCATATCGACTTCGCCCTGACCAGGGTGGAAGATAATATCGATTTAAATTCAGCCAACAATAGCTGGGAAGTTAAGAACCTATTCCCCAAAGAATACGCGGTGGCTAACCAGGTCGTGGAGTTAATCAACACCGATTTGAACGTTAAGTTACCAAAGAGTGAGGTCGTTTTGATGACCTACCACATGGTGAACGCGGAATCAAACGATGCTCAGCTCCAGGAAACGGTACAGATTACGGAATTAATCACCGGGATCATTAACATTATCCAGTTCCAATACCAAATTACCTTGGATACCGAATCCTTTAGCTACAGCCGTTTTATCACCCACCTGCGGGTCTTGTTGGTGCGCCTGATCAAGCACCAAAAACGGACCGGTGAAGCCCTTGATCCATCATTACTTTCCTTTATGAAGATCAAGTACACGCGGGCGTATGAGACGGCCCAACGAATCTCAACTTACTTACACGCCAAGATGGGGTGGACCTTAGAAGCAGACGATCAGTTCTACTTGGTCCTCCACATCTTCCGGGTAACTTCCAGACAAGATTAACGATAACTTAGGTGTGTTACTAATTCGATTAGGCAAAAACCCGAGTGATCAAAGCAGCGGTGCGTTGCTTTGGTGACTTGGGTTTTCTTTTGTAAAGGAGAAGCAAAATGGCTAAGAACTATGAGGCCCTCGCCAAGACTATCTTACAAGATGTCGGGGGACGCGATAACGTTAATAGTGTTGCTCACTGTACCACACGGCTGCGCTTTAAGCTCAAGGATATCAAAAAGGCCAACGATGATGACTTAAAGGACACTGATGGGGTAGTGACGGTCGTTAAGGCGGCCGGCCAGTACCAAGTCGTGATCGGTAATGAAGTGGCGGACGTGTACGAGGCCGTGTTAAAGGAAGGCAAGCTTGCCGGTGGTGGTGAGGTGCCAGACGATTACGGCGAAGACGATGATACCCGCTTTATTGACAAGGCAATCGCCCTGATTTCCGGGATCTTCCAAGACATCTTGGGGCCGTTGAGTGCCGGAGGGATTATCAAGGGGCTTGTGGTGATGTGCGCCGCCTTTGGCTGGTTATCAACGACTTCCGGGGCCTACCAAATCCTCTACGCGATTGGGGATAGCATCTTTTACTTCCTCCCTATCTTCTTAGGGGTGACGACGGCCCGGCGCTTTCGGATGAACCAATTCATTGGGCTGGCAATTGGGGCGGTCTTGACCTACCCAAGCATCGTCGCCTTCACCACCAGTAAGGCCGTTTTAGGGGCCCTCTTTAAGGGGACGGCCTTCGCGTCGGAAATCCACACCTCTTTCTTTGGAATTCCAGTGGTGACGATGAACTACACCTCGACCGTGTTACCGGTCATTGCGGCCGTGTGGTTTGGTTCGGTGATTGAACACTGGGCTAACCGTTGGGTACCAACCGTTATCAAGACCTTCATCGTGCCGGTGGTAACGATGGTCATCACCCTGCCAGTAACGTTGATCGTCATCGGCCCAATCACCACTTGGGTGGGGGATGCCATTGGCGCCACCATGTCCGCCGTTTACGGCTTCAGCCCAATCTTTGCCGGGATCGTGATGGGGGCCGTTTGGCAAGTCTTGGTGATCTTCGGTGTTCACTGGGGGATCGTGGCGGTTACGACCGCCGACTTGGCCACGCTGGGTTACGACCCAATCCTGGGCTTAACTTGCATGGTTTGCTACGCCCAAATCGGGGTTGTCTTAGCCATCATTCGTCAAACTAAGGACCAAAACCTCAAGAAGAACGCCATTGGGGCCTTCTTCTCCGGTCTCTTCGGGGTTACGGAACCTTCAATTTATGGGGTAACCTTACCACGCAAAGTTCCGTTCATCTTAAGCTGTATCGGTGGTGCCGTCAGTGGGGGGATCATCGGGGCCTTTGGTTCCCGGCTGTACATGTTACCGTCAATGGGGATCTTCGCCATTCCGGCCTACGCTAACCCAAAGGGCATGGACACCATGCAAATGATCGGGGTCGTTGTCGCTGGGGTGATCGCCTTTATCGTCGGCTTTGCCCTGCAAATCCTCTTTGGTAAGAAGTACGTCGACCAAGAATACAACGAAAAGCAAGCTAAGAAGGCAGAATTAGTTGACCAAGAAGTTGTGAAGGGGACGAAATTGGTTAGCCCCTTAGACGGAACGGTGATGCCATTAGCTGAAGTTAAGGATGAAGTTTTCTCTAGCGGGGCAATGGGCCAAGGGGTGGCCGTGGAACCAACTAACGGCTTACTCCGGGCCCCAGCCGACGGGAAGATGGTTATGACCTTTGCAACTGGGCACGCCGTGGGGATGAAGTCCAATGACGGCGCCGAGATTTTAATCCACATTGGGATGGACACGGTGAACCTGCAGGGGAAGGGCTTTGAAACCCTGGTTCAAAAGGGCCAAGAAGTTAAGGCCGGTGACCCGCTGGTTAAATTCGACATTGATGCGATTAAAGAAGCGGGCTACACCGTCACCACGCCAATCGTGATCACCAACTCCAAGGAGTACGGCCAAGTTCGCCAAGTCGCCTTTGGGGAGGTGAAGACCGGCGATAAGATCTTAGACTTAGAGCCACTAGAAGAAGATCAACTCGATCAAGACGTGGCTGCTCAAGCCCAGCTAAGCTAGTAAGTGTTACACTGAAGTCATTAATAATAGAAAGGAATTTAAATCATGTCATTTCCAAAGAACTTTTTATGGGGCGGCGCCGTCGCAGCTAACCAAGTCGAAGGGGCCTACGATTTAGATGGGAAGGGCCTGTCGGTCACTGATATTACGACGGCCGGGAGTCTGGAGAAGCCACGGATGCTGACCTACAACTTAGACGGCAAGCTGCAAGAAACGCCGGCGGTTCCAGGGGCCGGGTTGCCAAAGGGCGTGACCGGGGCGATTGACCCGAACGCCTACTACCCCAACCACGTGGCAATTGATTTTTACCACCACTACAAAGAAGACATCAAGCTCTTTGCCAACATGGGTTTTAAGACCTTCCGGACCTCGATTGCTTGGACGCGGATCTTCCCGCAGGGCGACGAAGAAAAGCCCAACCAAGCCGGGCTCGACTTCTACCGCCGCGTCTTTGAGGAATGCAAAAAGTACGGAATTGAACCGTTAGTGACGATCTCGCACTACGAAGACCCACTCTACCTGAGTGAAAAGTACAACGACTGGCAAGACCGGGCCATGATCGACATGTACGTCAAGTATGCTAAGGCCCTCTTTGAAGAATACAAGGGCTTGGTTAAGTACTGGCTGACCTTTAACGAAATTAACTCCGCTTTGTTGATGCTCAACAGCTTTGGCAATGACGTTAAAGACGACGCTGCTTACCAACACGCTTACCAAAAGCTGCACTACCAGTTTGTGGCCAGTGCCCGGGCCGTGAAGCTAGCTCACCAAATTGACCCGAACTACGTGGTGGGGAACATGATCTGCGGGATTGTGGACTACCCACTGACGCCGGACCCAAAAGATATCCTGTTGAACCGTCACACGATGGAACAAAGCATCTTTTATTGTGGGGACGCCCAGGCTAAGGGTTACTACCCGACCTTTGCCAAGCGCCTGTGGGCAGAACACAACGTCCACCTAGACATCACCGAAGAAGACAAGCGAGAAATGCGCGAGGGTAAGGTCGACATGTACACCTTCTCTTACTACATGTCTAACGTGGTAACGACCCACGAAAGCGAAGATAACGTCGGTGGTAACTTCGCCGCTGGGGTTAAGAACCCGTACTTAAACTACTCTGAATGGGGCTGGGCGACCGACCCCACTGGCCTGCAATACTACCTGGAAGTAATGTACGACCGTTACGAAATTCCGTTGATGGTCGTTGAAAACGGGCTCGGCGCCGTGGATAAGATTGCCGAAGACGGCAAGGTTCACGATGATTACCGGATCGACTACCTGCGCCAACACCTTCAAGCGATCGGCAACGCCATCGACAACGGCGTCGATGTGCAAGCTTACACCACCTGGGGCTGCATCGACTGCGTCTCGGCTGGGACCGGTCAAATGTCCAAGCGTTACGGCTTTATCTACGTGGATCGCGATGACGAAGGCAACGGGGACCTGCACCGGATGCCAAAGGATTCCTTCTACTGGTACCAAAAGGTGATCGCCACCAATGGTGAGGACTTAGGATAACCGCTCGGCGCCCAGCTGGGATTGCCAACAAGAAAGGGGCTGGAAGATCAATTTCTTCCAGCCCCTTTGGCATTTATAAAGATAACGGTGCGATTCGTATTTAGCTTAGCCCACGGCCTGTCTTATGGTTGGATCGCACTCAACAACTTAGATAATGTCCAAGTGCAACTGGTTGTCCTTAACCAAGCCAAACTTCTTCATGACTTGGAAGAGGAAGACAGAGATCACGGCCGGCATAACGATTCCCCACAGCATGTAGGCAACGAACTGGCTGGTGCCTTGGCCCCAGAAGTAGATCGGGGCGATGAAGGAATTCAGCCCTAATCCCCCAACCGTGTAGGCGGCGCGCAGGCCAGAAAGGGTGGTGGCCAGTGGGGCACAAACGATGGCGGCGACTAAGGACGGAACCATTTGCCATGGGTTCAAGATCAGGTTGGGGAATTGAACCTTTGGCGTTACGACGAACTGAGCAATGTTTGCTCCCGGCGTGTTTTGGCGCCAAGACATGGCCGTGTAACCAACGAATTGAGCGGTCGTCCCGATGGCAGCGGCGGCCGCGGAGATCGGGTCCAAAGTCAAGGCGACGGCCAGGGCGGCCGAGGAAGCTGGGGTCATTAAGAAGAGGGCCCAAACGGCGGAGATGACCATCGAACCAAGGACGGTGTTAACCTTGATGGAGGCAGCGATCCAAGCACTAGTGGCGGTCAAAGCGGGTGTCACTACGGAAGCCAAACCGAAGCCGACGAAGGTACCGACGAAGGTGACCACCATTGGAACCAAGACCATGTCCAGCGGCGTCTTACCGGACAGCCACTTCCCTAAGAGGGCCGCCAGCAGGGCCGCGGCCACGGCGGAAACGGGTTGTCCCGTGGAGAAGACGGCGTTACCAACGACCAGTGGGTGAGCAGCGCCCCCCACCGATTGTATGGCCGTCGCTGTGCTGGCCGTTTGCACGAAGGAAACGGCGTTGGCGGCCACGGTGGCTGAAATGATGGTGGAGAAGGTAACCAGGGTGGTGACCTCCAGTTGGGAGGCAACTGCCAATCCCAGGGCCGGGGCGAGCAGGGCTTGGGCCAGGGTGCCGGCTTCAAAGAGCGGTTGCCAGTGGACGAACCCAGCGACGGTTTGCATTAACAGCCCCATCCCCAGGGTAACCAGGATGGCGTTGGCAATCGCGGCTGAGATATTGTAGGCGTAATCGCGGACGGTTTTCTTGGCTTCTTGAACGTCAACGCGGTTCATGGCGTTTGTAGTTGCTGCTTGTTCCATGTTGTTCATCTCCTAATCTTAACGGTCCAATTTCAAATAAAAAGACCCGGGGCTGATCACCACCCCGGGTCTCACGATTTTATAATCGAAGATAGCTAAACTTTACCCACTTAGTCGTGTAGGGTCTCCCTCACGAATCCGTGCGTGTAGTTTTTGGCCGGGATGTTCACTTGTGCTAGGCGTAATAATGACTAGAATTAGGCTAATTAGTAGGCTAATAATAATGACTAGCATGGTGGACACCCCTTTCGGTAAAAATTTGTTATCTCTTAATTTTTTCTAATCTTAACATCATTTTTTAATTTTGCAACCAGTTTTTGAAAATAAAATTAAGTTTTGACCAGGGGCTGCTTGCAGAAATTAGGACACACCGGTGTTTGACGAGCCTAAAAAAGATGAGCAGGGTGCACTTGTTTAATTAATGTTGCGGCGCCCTGACGAAAAGATAGTAAAAGGCCAGGAAAAACGCCTTTCCTAGCCTTTGCAATTAATTTGATTCAATTAAGTGGGGGATGACGGCGTCAAGGGTATCCTGGTAGGGACCGATGATAAAGCAACTATTGGGGCCCAAGGAGGCGCTTTGCGAAGCCGGGGCGGCAAAGAGGTAGCCGCCGGTGTGAGCGTAGTTGAAGGTGATGATATCGTCAAAGCTCTTGATAACCTCGTCGGCCAGCACGATCGGGTTCTCCTTTAAGTAGCGATCGATTTCAGCGCGGTATTCCTTCCATGCCCGCATCACGAAGAGCGGGGCGACGGCGGTTGAGACGGACCCTGCCAGTAATCCACGATCCGGCGAATGATGATACGGACCGTCAACTGGGTCGCCTTACTGCGCTTAAGGTCATTTTCCTTAAAGGGGTGCCGGGAGCGGTAAGGGATCAACTCGAGATTAGAAATTTTCAGACCATAAAAGGATTCCTTGTTTTGGGGATCGAGCGGTCGCCCGGCAATTTCTTCGAACCGGGAACGGAAGGGACCAGTCAGGTATTGCTTGATGTAGTAATCGCCAACCGGTTCTTTGAAAATGTTGTTTTTAAAGTTGTAGATTAAACGCTTAGCCGCTACTTGGTCAGCGTCTTTGACTAGGTCTTCGGCCCGCGCAAAGTAGTCTTGTACCCCGGTAAAGGGCTCTTGTTCTGCTTCAACCGGGCAACTCGGGTTCTTTAAGCAGATGAAGAGGTTCGCCGTTTCCGGGTCGCCCGTCACCTGCTCGGGGATCCCGTAGTGAACTGACGCCGGGATGATGCTCTCATCAATTCCAGCGAAGGCTTCCTGATCAAATGCTGGCCATCCCGCAAAATTCGGTTTGTTCCGCCAGTGCCTTCCGTAGGCGGTTAAGCCGGGCTGCCAAAAGCGTTTTAAAGCGTACTTAATGTCTTCCCAAGTGTCATCGTAAACCATGTGAATACTCCTCCTCAAAGCCACCCGGAAGTGTAACCCCCATGAAAAGACTGGCGGGTAGCCGTTAAATTTAAGGTCTATCGTTGGATACATATATCAATCGATAGACCATATTTTAGAAGTATAGCACAGGTTACTAATATTGATTCACAATTTTGCACAAAGGGGGCGGGTGGTTAAGCCAAAACGTTTTTGGAGCATCGGCTGCGGTAGCTTAATCATGGTAAAATTAAGCTAGGCGTGGATTGGTGGGTCGCTCCCACCATGAAGGGCTTAGCAGTTTTGCGTGACAAGCCACCTCTCAACCATTCTGAACTGTGGAGGTGGAGATCATGTCAAATTGGGAATGGCTGGGGGTGAGTGTTAATCACCACAGCGTTAATTATCGTGGCACTTGGCAAGTTCGTTAAGGACTGCGCCATTGCCTATGCGATATTGAAAAAAGCTAGCCGAAACGACTAGCTTACCCTCAGTCACCTGAACTGTGATTGAAGTCACCGACTCGCACTCGGTAGCTTCTTTTCGTTTATTATGATAGCCAATCTAAGGGCGGATTGCAAATGATTTAAAGGGGAGCTACAAGGTTATTCAGCGAGCTTACAATTTTAAAGTAAGGCGCTTTCGGGTATAATAAGGGGCAGTTAATTGATTTAGGAGGAAGCATCATGAAACTTGCCTTTATTGGAACCGGAAAGATTGTTTCTGACGCGTTGGGCGCCGTTGAACAAGTGGAGAACTTGGAGCGGACGGCGATCTTTGCCCGGCCAAGGAGCAAGGCCAAGGCCCAGGCCTTTGCCGACCAGTACCAGATTCCAGAGGTTTACACCGATTACACCCAGTTGCTTGAAGAATCGACCGCCGATACGGTTTACATCGGCCTGATCAATAGTGCCCACTACCCGTACGCCAAGCAAGCCCTAGAACACGGCAATAACGTGATCCTCGAAAAGCCCTTCACCGGCTTCTATGACCAAGCGGTCGAATTGCGTGACCTGGCCAAGGAAAAGGGGCGCTTTATCTTTGAGGCCGTGACTATTTTACACAACGAAGTCTTCACCGAAATGAAGAAGAACGTAGCCAAGCTGGGCAACATTAAGATGGCCCTTTGCAACTACTCACAATACTCCAGCCGCTACGATGCCTACAAGGCCGGTGGGGAAGTGCCACACGCCTTTGACCCGGCCTTTTACGGGGGCGCTTTGTATGACATCAACGTCTACAACGTCCACTACTGCGTCGGCTTGTTTGGGGAGCCAAATGACGCCACTTACTACCCGAACCTGGGGCCAAACGGGGTTGATACCTCGGGGACCTTGGTGCTTAGCTATGACGGCTTTAGCGCGGTTTGCACCGGGGCCAAGGATTCCGACAGCCCGTGCTACCTGTCCTTCCAAGGGGACCAAGGTTTCATGCACGTTGCTAGCAAGCCTAACATCGCAAGCGAGCTGACCACCACCTACGTTGATCCGAATAACCACGCTACGGTGCGCGACGCCGCTGGGGCCGAGGTGCGGGCAACGATTACCGAGGACTTTAAAGCTGGGGCCGTTTACCACCGGATGACCCAGGAATTCAGCGACTTTAGCCGGATGATCGACGAACAAGACTTTGCCGCCGCCTACCAGTTGCTGGACGAATCAGTTGCCGTCGTTGGGGTCTTAGAAAGGGCCCGGGTGAAGGCCGGCATTGAATTCCCACGTAACTAATTAAATTACAAGCAACGTCGTCGGGGCGTTGCTTTTTTGATTAACAAGGTGCCCCATGATAAGGAGGTTCCTATGGTAAGCCAGCCGCAAGTCAACATCGAAGACCGTCCCGCCGTTACCATCGCCGGAATCGAAATCAAAGCCACGGATGATTCTCAGTGCCCCAGCGCGTGGGTGAAATTGTTAGACCGAGTGGTTGCTAAAACGCTTACCCGCCAATCGCTATGCGGTGGTGAGGATTGCAGGCCCGGTTCCCGAAAGCATTCACCACGCCTGGTGCTACCTTTGGCAGACCTATTTCCTGGAAAATAGACTTACCCACACTGGCGCGACGGACTTGGAAGCCTACGGACCAGGGGACCCGAACGCCCCCGATTACCAGATGGAGTTATGAGTGCCAGTGAAAAATATCGAGTAATGAATAAGGCTCCCGCCGGTGGTGGGACCTTTTTTTGATGTATCTTTTCTGATTTCATCAGCGGTAAACGAGTCACCGCATTTAAAATCGTCGATGCCCTCTTGAAGAGCCTGATCAAACCGTTCTTTGGTGATTTCTTTATTAAGACAATACGGTACTAACCGATCAGTAAGATAGTGAAGAAACCGAACGCCCCTTCTGAATTAGTCAGGAAGGGCGCTTTAATGTCATTCAGGACTCTGTTAAGATGGTGTTAGGCCGAAAGCAACGACTAGCTATCGTTGCGGCAAGCTTAGTGATTTTGGCATGACAACCACCCTACACCTATTCCGGACACGGGGGTGATGGACATGCTAAATCGGGAAAGATTGGAGGGCTACGTCGGTGTCAACCGCGGCCATTATCGTAGCGGTAGGCAGTTTAATTCTAAACTGTGCTAAAGCCTACATAGCGCAGTACACCAGTGGTTTCCATGGCCAAGTGGCCGATGAAAACCTACTGGTGCTTGCGGGGAAGCGACAACGAAATCTGAGATTTCTGTCGCTCTCCCAATAAAAAAAGCTAGCCGTAAAGACTAGCTAGAATCCAATCATACCGGCTCACGTTTGGGATCACCGAAATGTCCTTCGGTGGTCCCTTCTTTTATTATGATAAAGATAAAGTTTGAAGAAGACAAGAAAAGTGGTTAGGGGAAATTATATTTTTCTAGCCGCTTACTGTATTTCTTACTATTTTTATTTAGTTGATAGCCATTTCCTTAGCACTCTTCGCCTTTATAAAGCCCATCAAAACGGCCAGGATGGTCACGATAAACGGGAAGAAGGCAAATGGGACGAAGGCGAGTGGGTTGACCTGGAGGGTAGCGGCGATGAAGACCCCGGAAACACTCCACGGGACGATGGCGTTGACGGCCGCCCCGACGTCGTTTAGGACCCGGGTCATCAGTTCGCGGGGAAGGTGGTGGTGATCAAAGGCTTCCTTAAAGGATTCCCCCGGTAAGATAATGGCTAAGTATTGTTCACCCACTAAGAGGTTGACCCCGATACAAGTCAGGGCGGTGGCCATGGTTAAACCACCCAGTCCCTTGACGCTTGCTTCGACCTTGTCGACGATCGCCCCAATGATGTGGAACTTAATCAACAAGCCCCCCAGTGATAGGGCGAAGATGATTAAGGACAGCGAGGTTAACATGCTGCTGATACCCCCCCTGGACAAGAGGAGGTTGATCGTCTTGTTAGGGGTGTGGGCAACGTAGCCGTTCATGATCAGGTGGGTGACCTTGGTGATCGTGGTGGTGGGGTCGTGGAGCCAGCCCAAGGCGATCGCAAAGAGGGCGCCCAGCCCCAGCGACGGGATCGCCGGGACCCGCAGGATCGCTAGGATGATCATGAACAAGGCCGGCAAGAGGGTGATTGGGGAGATCCAAAAACCGGCCTTCAGCCCCGCCATCATGACGTGAATTGAGTGCAGGCTAGCGGTCTTGACGCTCATCCCGACCACCGTGAAGATCACCAGTGAGATGATCCAAGCCGGCAAATCGGTCCAGGCCAGCGAGCGGATGTGCTTGTAGATGTCTAATTCCCCGGTGGTGGCGGCGAGGTTCGCCGTCCCAGAAAGCGGAGAAACGTTGGAGCCACAAAAGGCCCCGGAAACAATTGCCCCGGCCGTTAGCGGCAGGCTAATGTGTAAAGTGGCGGAGATCCCAATAAAGGCGATCCCCATCGTTGAGATACTGGTAAACGAAGACCCACAGGCGATCCCAATGAGGGTGCAAACGATGAAGACGGTGGGGAGGAAGAACTTAACCGAGATGATCTTAAAGCCAAAGTACATGATCGTCGGGATTGTACCCGAGAAGATCCAGGTGGCGATCAAGACCCCGATCGTTTGGAAGATCACCAGGGGGTCGACGCCGGCCCGTAGCCCGGTGCGCATCCCGTCGATGATCGTGTCCCACTTAAAGCCCCGTAGACGGCCGTAAAGTATTAAGATAACAAAGGCGATCAGCAGCGGCGCCTGGGGTTCTTGTTTTTCGACGATGATCAAAAAGCCCAGCAGGCCCAAGATAACGACTAGGACCAAGATACATTCGGTCAGGCTGAAGGTCGGTTCAACCCGTTCTTTAAATTTTTTCATGATAATTCCTCTTTTTCACTATTAGTCTCAAAGCGACTGGCAACAATCGTTTTGAAATAATAGCCCTTTCCACCGTTCTTGACTGGCATCGTTTTCACCTCCTTAAAATAAAAACGCCCCCTGCCTGATCAACAGGCAAGGGACGATTTTCACCGTGGTACCACCCAGCTTTGTGCATTGCACCTCAAATGGACTATCGCGCCGTGCGTGAGTCACCTTGGTTGGAGTGTAATTCGTGATCGCGTTGTGGGTTAACTTACAGCGCCGTTAACTCTCTTAGCCAGGGAGCGGATCACTACTGGGGTTCCGGTGAATCATTAGAATCTTTTAATGTTGAATGTATTAAAACACGGGCGCCCATTCCTTGTCAACAAGAAAAGTTAAGAGTTAATCAGCGGTGAAGCGTAGCGACAGGCAGGTCAGGCCGCCATCGATTTTTTTAAATTCGCTCATCGCCGCTTCAAAGACCGGGAAGCCGTGGTCCTCCAACAGCTGTTTGACCACCGGGAACCCCGCCGGCATGATGACACCGTTACCGGTATTAATGCAGTTGACGGCGTAAGCTTCTTCGGCAGGGACGACCAGTTGGGTGAAGTTAGCAAAGGCGGGGTGGTTAACGAACTCACCGGTTACCAGGAGCTTGCCATCGCCCAGATAAGTCGTTCCGGTTTTGAGGTGCAAGAAGTCGTGGACGGGGACGGCAAGCGCCGGGTGGTTAAACTGAGCGGCGATTGCTTTAAACTGTTCGAACCCTTCCCGGTTGGTCCGGGCCGACAAGCCGACGTAATAAGTCCCGTCGACTTCCATCACGTCGCCGCCCTCCAGGTGCCCGGGGGCGTTAATCTCAAAAATGTGGTCCTGGGAATAAAAGTGTTCGAGGGCTGGCCGGATGAAACCACGTTCCGGGGTCCGGCTGGTGCGGGCCGGGTTGGTGATCACGGCAAAGTCAGCGGCGACCACCGCCGGGTCCTCCACAAAACAGGAATCCGGAAAGGCTTCTAGGGGGTCTAGAACGGTGACGGCCACCCCGCGGTCCTTTAACAGGGCGACGTAGGCTTGGTGCTGAGCGAGGGCGGTGGGGTAGTCGGGTTGCCCCAGGTTGGCGTAGTCATCGATCCCGTCGATCACCGAGTGGCCGGGGGTGCGGACAAGTGCGTTGGTAAATAGCATTACAATCCCTCCTTCTTCGATTATATTCAACTTGATCTAATTTTAATTTTATCACAAATGTTGTAGTAAAGGAGGATGCTGATGAACCAAGCAGAAGTGTATCAATACCTAACTGAGCACGGGATCGATTACGAGGTGACCAACCACCCGGCGGTCTTTGATATGGCGGCGGTGGCCGACTTTCCGATGCCCCACCCGGAGGCCAACGCTAAAAACCTCTTTGTCAGAGACGACAAGCACCGCCACTACTACCTGGTAACTGTCAAGGGGGAAAAACGGGTCGACTTAAAGGCCTTAAGCACCCAGGAGGGGACCCGGCGGTTGAGTTTTGCCTCCGAGCAAGACTTACAAAAGTACCTCGACCTAACGCCGGGCTCGGTGACGCCGCTGGGGGTTTTAAATGATGAGCAGCGCAAGGTTGAGGTGATGATTGACCAGGAATTGGCCGCGGGGTTGGTGGCGGTCCACCCCAACATTAACACGGCGACGGTGTGGCTAAAAACCAGCGATTTGGTGCAGCTGTTGGCCGACCACGGCAACCAGGTGAAGCTAGTCCACATTCCGATTAGAAACGCTGATTAAAGGGGTGCACCCTTTTAATTCGTTATTTAAAAATTTATAATGAAGGAAAGGAGGGTGATTTTGATGAATGAACCAGTTTATGATTCCTACTTTTACGATGAGCGAGCCTTCAACCTTCACGATGCGGCCTATAAGCCACTGAAGAAGGCTAAAGCACCCGCGACGCCCCTCAACATTCCGCCCCTGTTAACCCCAGACAAAGTGGACGGCGACGACGTTTACTACACCGTTACCGCCCAGGCGGGGGCAACACAGCTATTGCCGGGGGAAAAGACCAAGACCTGGGGCTTTAACGCCTCGATGCTGGGGCAGACGGTGGTCTTTGAGCGCGGCAAGACTTACCACATGCACCTGGTCAACCACCTACCGGAGGTGACGACCTTCCACTGGCACGGACTAGAGATTCCCGGGCCAATTGAAGACGGCGGCTGCCACGCCCCGGTTTACCCGGGCGAGGCCCGCGACGTGACCTTTAAGATTATCCAGCCGGCCGCCACCGCCTGGCTCCACGCCCACCCCTGCCCGGAAACGGCCTACCAAGTTTGGCAGGGCCTGGCGACGATGGCGATCATTCACGACCAAGAAGAAGCTCACCTGGCCTTGCCGCACACTTACGGGGTTGACGACCTGCCGTTGATCTTGCAGGACCGCAACTTCCACGCGGACAACCAGTTTGACTACCGGGCCGATTACGACCCCGATGGTGTCCAGGGTGACACGGCGGTGATCAACGCCACCGTTAACCCTTACTTTGACGTCACCACCCAGCGCCTGCGCTTGCGAATTTTAAACGGCTCTAACCGCCGCGAGTACCGGCTCCACTTCTCGGACGACTTAACCTTCACCCAAATTGGTTCGGATCTGAGCTTTTTGCCCCACCCGGTCAAGTTAAAGAAGCTGATGACTACCTGTGCCGAGCGCCAGGAGATCGTGGTCGACTTTGCCGGCTACCAGCCGGGCGACACGGTTACCCTGTACTCCGACGACAGCCCGCTGGTCGAGTTCCGGATCCACGAGTTTACGCCAATAACAGAGGAGTTACCAACCACCCTGACCAAGATTGATTACCCCGCCCCGGACCCGAGCCTACCCGTCAAGCAGGTGGTGATGTCCGGAATGGACGAGACGGTGATGATTGACGGCAAGAAGTTCCAGATGGACCGGATCGATTACACGATGCCGATGGGCAAGTGCCAGCTTTGGGACATTACCAACACCAACGACATGAACGGCGGGATGATTCACCCCTTCCACATGCACGGCTGCGCCTTTGAGATCGTCTCCCGTAACGGCCAGGAACCCTACCCGTTTGAACACGGACTTAACGACACCATCGCCGTTAACCCGGGCGAACACGTCATCATCAAGGTCTACTTCCAAGTGCCGGGGGTCTTTATGTACCATTGTCACATTATCGAACACGAAGATGGCGGGATGATGGCCCAACTAAAGGTTGTCGACCCGGCCACCCCGGACCGGGAGTACCACTTGCTCAACCATACGACCCTGATGGAGGCCTTTGCCAAGGAGCGGGGCGTCACGATGGATGAACTCTGGCTTGGTGGGATGGACTCCTACAAGAAGATGGGGATGCACATGTAGCCCTTAATTAGCGAAAAAGCGGTCGGGTGACCCCACCGCTTCTTTTATTTGCATTAGTGTTACTAAAAAAGTTGTGCTTCCAAAAAGTAAGTGTTATCTTAAGACCAAGTTGAAAGAGAGAAGAGAAAGGAGGGGGGCACGATCGCCAATACCCGCGTCAGTGATTTACTGCAGATCCTCGTTTACCTAAAGGTCCACCAAGGAGAAGAGGTATCTAGCCAGATTCTCGCCTCGAGTTTAAAAACCAACCCGAGTCAGGTGCGCAAGATGATTGCCCAACTACGGGCCGCCAATATTTTAGCGGCCCGGCAAAACAACCGCTACGATAACTTTGCCCGTGACCTTGATCAGATCACGGTGTTGGACGTTTACCGGGCCACTGAGCCCAAGAACCCCTTCTTGGTGCCGGATCAAGAAACCTCGGGTCAGTGTAGCGTCGGGGTCGCCTTTCCGGAGGTGATTACCAAGCACTTTGCTGAGGTTCAAGTCGGGATTGAACAGCGCCTGGACCAAATTACGGTTCAGCAATTAGTCGACGAGACATTAGCTAACATCGCAGAGCACGAAAACAGAAAGGAAGCTTAATCATGAAAATTACAATTTTTGGTAAGGGTAACATGGGGCAAGCCATTGGCCACAACTTCGAACTGGCCGGTAACACGGTGACCTACCTAGGCTCCAAGGATCACGCCGATAGCCTGGGCGACCTGGTGATCATGGCCGTGCCGTACCCGGCGCTAGCTGGCTTAGCCGACCAATACGGCGACCAGTTGGCCGGCAAGGTCGTTGTGGACATCACCAACCCGCTCAACTTTGAGACCTGGGACGAATTAGTGGTTCCCACCGACAGCTCGGCCGCCCAGGAACTGCAAAAGCGCCTGCCAAACAGCAAGGTCTTAAAGGCCTTTAACACGACCTTCGCTGCTACTCTGCAAAGCGGCCAAGTTGGCGGCCAGCAACAGACGACCGTCCTGGTGGCCGGTGACGATGATGACGCCAAGGCAACCTTCAAGGAGGCCTTAAAGGGGAGTCCCTTAGCCGTGCTCGATGCCGGCAAGCTCAAGCGGGCCCGCGAACTGGAAGCAACTGGCTTCTTGCAGATGACCTTGGCCGCCAGCAAACAAATCGGCTGGACCGGCGGCTTTGGGGTGATTAAGTAGGAAGTGCGACCCAACCTCCTCGACGGGCCGTTGGACTAAGCTAGGCCAACAGTTGAAAATTAAAACCGCCCCCCAGCAAAGTTGGCTGGGGGCATTTTATTTCCCGGGAAATTGGTATAATTAGCTAAATAACTCCCGGAGGAAATAATGATGAAGCGCAGTGTTGACGCCCCGCTGGTCCCCATTTTGTTAGGGCTGGCCGGGATTTTAGAATTAGTGGCGGGAATGGCGGGTCACACTTGGATCACCGTCCCGTTAGCACTCGTATTTTTCGTCTGTACCGCTTTGTATTTGCGCACCTCGCTAGTTGGCAAATACAAGATCATTGACCGGGTGGTGGGTGAAACACGGATCGCCCCTACGGATCAGGTTTTAGACCTCGGCTGTGGTCACGGCGCCGTGATGCTAGCCGTGGCTAAGCACTTAAGGGCGCCCGGCAAGGTAACCGGGATCGACATCTGGAAGAAGGTCGACCAAGCTGGTAACCGCCAGGCGGCGACCCAAGCAGCGATTGAGGCGGCTGGGGTTAGCCAAGTTGCGCGGCTGCAAACTGCCGACATGACGGCGCTGCCCTTTAATGACAATCAGTTCGACGCCGTTTTTGCTAGCCTGTCGCTCCACAACGTCAAACCTAAGCAAGCGCGGCGCCAGGCATTGACCGAGGCGCTGCGGGTTCTCAAACCCGGCGGCCGGTTAGTGATCATCGACATTGAACACAGCGACGAATACCGGCGGGCGCTGATCACGCTAGGTGCCCAGCAAATTGAAGTTACCAACGCCGGCCTCGATGGGGTCTACGGGGTGATGGTAACGCGGGTGTTAACGGCAAGCAAATAAAAAGGATCGGGAGAAAAAATGGTTCTTCCGGTCCTTTTTAAATGCCACCAAAAATGTATAGGGACGCCCCAACTAAGACGACGCCGGTCACGATCAGGGCCGGCCACATCGAAGCCTTAATTCCCAGCCCGCTGAGGCGTTGGAAAAGGCGGTTAGTGCCGGTTGGGTGTTCGATTTCCTTAGCGAAGACCCCCAGGTAGATGACGATGATGCCGGCGATCAAGAGCAGGGTGGCGATTAACAGGTTCGCGGTTTGCAAAAAAATCACTCCTCAATTAGGTGAATAGGGCAATCAAAGCGGAAACGGTGTTTAAGAGGGCGTGGATCCCCCAGCTGGTGTACAGCGAACCGCCACTACGGCGTTCGTTGAGCCAGCCCACGCAGTAGCCAATCACCATTTCGATTAGGACGATGATCAGGGTGACCAGCCAGTTCCCGGCGCCCGCCAGCAAGAGGCCGTGGACCGCCCCAAAGCAAATTGCCTGGGTGAGGTTGGCGGGCAAAAAGCCGAAGCGGTCCTGGAGGCGCTTGAGTAAGAAGCCCCGGAAAAAGATCTCCTCGGGCAAGGAGGTTCCCACGATCGCGTACACCAGCGCAGCCGGGATGCCGGCGAAGCCCCGGTGATTGAAAACGAAGGTGGCCAAGATCCCGTGGTCGACAATCAGGGGGAGGGGAATCGCCAGCAAAAGGGTGAACAAGACGACGATGACGGTCGTCAGCCAGGTGCGTTGGACCGGCGGGAGGAAAAAGCCCAACCAACGGCCAAAGTGGACTTGGCGCCGGGTGACGATTAACCACCACAAAAAGGGGATGGTCAGGGCGAGGACCAGTTCCCCAATGGCGTTAATGGCTTGGTGGATCAATAACACGGTGCGGACTCCCTTCTCTTTGCATTATCTTGATTATAAGATAAATAAAGGAGGGGCGCCCCTCCTTTATTCAGAAAATTAGCCGGCCAAGAAAAGTCGCTTGCCAAATGCCCTTCTAATTCAAGTAGGGCGATTTTACGTTCTAAGCCACCTCCGTAACCGGTCAAGTTACCGTGCGTCCCGATGACCCGGTGGCAGGGGATGAACAAGGAGAGGTGGTTTTTACCGACGGCGTTGCCGACCGCCTGGGCAGACATGGAGGTCCGGTGGCGAAGCTTAGCTACCCGCTTAGCTAGCTCGCCGTAAGTTACCAGGTGGCCGTAGGGGATCGTCAGTAACTGTTCCCAAACCTGTCGTTGGAAGGGGGTTCCCTGAACGTGGAGGGGCGGTAGCCAAGTCGGGGCTTGGCCGGCAAAATATTCGTCGAGCCAGCGGCGGGCCTGGTCTAGTGCCGGGCTGGTTCCTGGTTGGGCGTCGTCTTCAACCGTATCGGCATAGTAGCGACCGTCTTCAAACCAGAGGCCGCACAACCCTTGTTCGTCGCTGACCAGTAAAATGTCACCTAAAGGGGATTGGTAATGACAAGTAGTTTGCATAGGGGCGTCTCCTTTTTACCTAAATTATAGCTTACTTAATGGTTGGTTCGGTGATGAAATATGCGGCACCCATTGGGATGAGGGCAACCGCCGTCAGGATGAAGAAGACGGTGATTAAGCTTGTGGCATCGGCAACCTGACCCAAAAAGGGGGTGGCGATCCCACCGATACTGATGGCCAGGCCGAGGGTAACCCCGGAAGCCAAGCCCATCTGGTTAGGCAAGTAGCGCTGGCGCAGCAGGACAATCGCGCTGTAAGGGATGAAAATTAACATCCCGATCGGCAAGAGGAGGACGCTAGCAACGATAACGCTCTTGGTTAAGCTAAAGGCCAGCAACAAGAAGGACATGATGGTAAAGGCGAACCGAATCGTTTTGACGGCGCCGAGGTGGTCGACCAAGTGACCGCAGATGATCGTCCCGGTCGCCCCTACGATAAAGAGAACGCTGAGGGCTAAACTCCCGCTGGTGTTGGACTGCTTGAGAATGTGCATCCAGTAGAGGACCAAGAAGGTGTTAAGCCCGTAAAAAATAATTGAACGCCCGAATAAAACGCAAGCTAAAATGGCGAAGTGGCGCCAGTCGTCTTTAACCGGAACCGGGGAGTCACTTTCTCGTTGCCGCTTTTGTTGCCAGTGTTGGGCTGATTGCCGACGCATGGCGGGGAAGTAGTGCGCTAACAATAAGGCTACTCCGCCGCCCACCAGGATAAAGAGGCCAACCCTGGAAATCCCCAGGGCGTTAGCGACCAAAGTGACCGTGATCGGCCCGGCCCGCAGGCAAAGCCCAGGTTACCACCAAAGGAGAAAACGCTCATGGCGTGGCCCTGGTTAACATCGGCCAAACCGTTAACCAACTTGGCGGCGTCGGGGTGGTAGGTGGCGATTCCGACCCCGCAGACTAAGCAGCTGGTAATCAAGAGGAAGTATTGGTTGTCCCAACCGAGCGTCCCGAAGCCCAGGCCGGTGATTAAAAGGGCCGGGATAATTATCCAACCGGTGTGGAAACGGTCGGATAAAAAGCCAAACAGTGGTTGAATAATTGAAGAAACCAGGTTCATGGCAAAGACCAGGGTGGCGGCAATGGCGTAGTTGAAGTGGTGTTGGGCAATTAAGAGGGGTAACAGGGCGGCCAACGCCCCCTGGCTAAAGTCAACGACAAAGTGGCCTAGCGAAAGGCCGTATACGTATTTTGATAACATGGTCAATTCTCTTCCTCGATTGAATTTTTTAGTAGTTAGTGTCATTCGAAGGGCGAAAGTGTCGCCGTTTTCCCCAAAAAGATCGTGATTTACCCAAAGGGAGGGTTCGGTAAATGCCTAATTACATCAACTCGGTTAATTTACGTGAGAATAGTGACTTTCCTTACCTAGTACTAGACGTGGTCGACCGTCACCCCACCCCGCGCAACCCGGGCTTTCACGTTTTCCACTGGCACCACGACCTGCAGCTGCCCTATGTGCTGGTGGGGCGGGTTCGGGTTCAGACCCTAGCGGAGACGGTAACGTTAACCACCGGGCAGGGGTGCTTGATCAAACCAGAGGTCATCCACCGGATTGAAGGGACGCCAGAAAGTCATTACCGTAGCTTTGTCTTCCCGGTGACGATGGTGACCTTTTACCCGGGCAGCCCGGCCAAACGGCTTGTAGCGGAGACGTTAACGACAACGGAACGCTCAATCCTGCCCTTCCTAAACGACCAGGACTGGACCAAGAAGGTCAACGGCTTACTCCGTGGGTTGAATGAGCTCGAACAAAGTAAGGGTGCGCCCCTTTATCCCTATCAAGTGCTGACCACCTTAGCCCAACTTTGGCTAGTCATCGAAGAGCACTTGCCCACTAAAAAATTGGTGAAACCAACGATCGCCCAACTCCGGATGCGGCAGATGCTAGCCTTCATTGATGACCACTACCAAGAACGCTTGACCCTAACGGAGATTGCCCACGCCGCCCGCGTCGGCCGTTCGGAATGTAGTCGGTGCTTTCAGAAAACCCTGGCGACCTCGCCAATGCGCTACTTACAAGAGTACCGGTTGGAAAAAGTGGCTAAGTTCTTAACCACGACGCCCCTACCGATTAGCGTGATCGCTAACCAAATTGGCTTTGGGGCGGGACCCTTTTTCAGCCAGTGCTTTAAGCGCCGGACCGGGGTGACCCCCCCGCCAGTACCGAGAGCGGGGTCCCAAAGTGTAAATTACTTCGGTGACGAAATAAATTGACTTCCCGCTTCGCTGGGGTTATCCTAAAACCATCGGTACCGAAGTAAATTAAAATCAACCTACAACGAAGGGATGAAGTAACATGACGGAAATCAACGACCAAGAGTTAATGCATAAGCTGATGAAGACGGTAAAGGGCCTGCACAAACGGGTCCAAGGCTCCGGTCCAATGGGGGGCAAGTGCCACCACCACGAACACGGACCAAACGGCCAGGGCTGCCCAATGCACGGCGGGATGGGCCCGGGCATGATGATGGGGAGGCACCACATGCCGCCATTTGCCAAGCCGGGGCTGGGGCACGGCCACAGTCGCGAACACCTCTTAGTGTTAATCGGTAAGCACTCTGACGGCATTCGGCAAAAGGAACTGGCCGAGGGCTTTGGTATCAACCAATCCTCGACTTCCGAGCTGGTTAGCAAGTTAGAAGACGACGGCTACCTAAAGCGCGAGGTTGACCCGAAGGATAAGCGGGCAACCCTGCTCTTCTTAACCGACCTGGGTAAGGCACGGGCCGCCGAAGTGGAAGACGCCCAAAAGACGATGTTTGAGGGGCTCTTTAAGAACCTGACGGCGGAAGAAAAGCAAACCTTTGGTGACCTGTTAGATAAAATCCGCGGTGACTAAAATTAGAAGAATCTGGGACGCATCTGCGAATGGGTGCGCCCCTTTTTTAATCCCGTAGTCGATGTCCGTTCGCTGAACGCCCGTCAGCTCGCCTTTTGACTGGTGAAAAGTAAGTAAAGACCTTACGGATTTATTAAAATCACCGGGCCAAATTGACCACAATTAGATGATTCTGATAAAGTGGTAACGTTAGTAAAAATGTTATATCACTGTTGAGGTATTGTAGTTATGAACGAAGAAAACGAAACGCGTGCCGACTACCGGCGCCGGGTAAACAACCAACCCGAGTCTGGTACGAACGGTGCCGGAATCGGTGGCAACGGGCGCAATCCCCACCCGCCATACTACCGGGGCGGCAAGAAGTGGTTTAAGTGGGTGAAGCGGATCATCTTCTTGATCCTCTTGTTAATTGTGGCCGGGGGGGCCTATGAATACCACCAAATCAATAGCACCGCTAAGAATGTCTTCTCTAGCGGGAGCGGGAAGATCTCAGCGAAGTTAAAGGCCGGTAAGCCGATCTCGATTTTAGCGATGGGGACCGACGTGGGGGCCTTAAACCGGGGGAATACCGGTGGGAACACCGATACCCTGGAATTGATCACGATTAACCCCAAGAAGAAGACGATTACAATGACCTCGATTCCGCGTGATACCCTGATCAAGGTGAACACCGACGAAGGGGCCGATTACGTTAAGATCAACGCCGCCTACCAAATCGGCGGGGCCAAGCAAACCGTCAAGCAGGTTAAGGAATTACTCGGTGTACCGATTGATTACTACGCCGTGATCAACATGGGGGTCTTGGAAAAGGTGGTTAACGCCGTTGGTGGGGTCACCGTCGACAACCCGTTCGCCTTCACTTACGAAGGGCACCACTTTAAGAAGGGGAAGCAACACTTAAACGGGGCCAACGCCCTGAAGTACTCCCGGATGCGTTACGACGATCCAAACGGGGACTACGGCCGGCAAAAGCGCCAGCAACAAGTGATGGAATCCGTCATCAAGACCTTTAAGAAGTCCGGGAGCATCACCGCGGCCAACGACATCTTAAAGGCCGTCGGGGACGGGGTGAAGACCGATATTCCGATTGACAACGTGGCTGCTTTGTACACCAACTACCACGCCGCCATGGATAACGTTAAGACCTACCACATGCAAGACCTGGATGCGACGATCGAAGGGGTTTCCTTCCAAATCGCCACGCCAAAGGAAATTAACCGGATTTCTAAGTTAATTCGGACCCAATTAGGCTTGAAGACCAAGACCGTTACCAACGCCGAAACAAGGATGTACAACGAGCAAACGACTTACGATGGTTACACCAACGTTAACTTTGTTCTGCCAAAAGGGGCTTCTTACAATAGCCCGGGCAGCGGCACCAGTTCTTCTTCGACCAGCTCTAGCTACGGCACCAGCTCTTATGGCACTAGTTCATACGGGACTAGCTCCTACGGGACGGGGACCACGGGCTCAGCGTTCAGTTATTAGTGAAATTAAGGGGCAGTGACCAATGTGTCACCGCCTCTTTTTTGATGCTTTTTTTCCTACCGTTGGGAAGGTCGGGAGCCACTTCCAGTTTGAGGACAAAGCTGCAAATAGGACAGGACAAATCTGCAAATTTGCGCAAAATGGAAGTACGACCCAACGGCTTGTCGAGGAGGTTGGTCGCATTTCCAGATAACGTGCTCCCAACCACAGGCCTAGTGGCTAAGTACGGGCAGAGAACAGTGCGTACCGCACTAACCCCCGCCCTAGCTTAGCCCAACGGCCTGTCGAGGAGGTTGGTCGCACTCACTTTATTGCACAAATCCAAACATTTGTCCTGTCTCCCCTCCGCAGTCTGGTTCGTTTCTTTCCACCGCTTTTGCTTATCCTTGATTCTTATCAATTCACTTTTGGGCCGCAAACGCTACAATGATCCCAGATTGGGAACACTTAAAATTGGATTGGAGGAATTTTGATGACTAAATACCGTGCAGAAATTATGCCGCTCAACGCCGCCAAAAGTGGGACTGAGGCGCACGGCTACGTAGAATTCACCACCGAAGGCGATAATCTCCACATTAAGTTGGAGATGTTTGATACCCCCGCTAACATCCAGCACTGGGAGCACTTCCGTGGTTTCCTGGATGGCAAGGACGCCAGTGTTCCAACTGAGGCCCAAGACGTTAACCACGATGGCTACATTGACCTACCGGAAACCGAGCCCGTCTCCGGGACGACGATGGTGCCACTGGATGCCGCTCCCCACGAGATGAACATCCCCAACGATAACTGCCCGGTGGCCGACGCAACGGGCTACTACAGTTACGAAAAGGACGTCCCGTTGGCCAAGCTAGAGGCTAAGTTCAAGGAGGTCTTCCACGACCAAGCACTAGCCCTTGATAAGCGGGTCGTTTACGTCCACGGGGTACCGGCGGAATTAGAATTGCCGGCGACCGTGGCGGGTAAGTTTAACGACAAATACGAACAACACGTTACCTTACCGATTGCCGCCGGTAAAATTGAACGCCTAGACTAGGGGCGTTGCGCGTTTAAGCAAAACATTTGAAAGCGGTTTTAAATGGTGTTACCTTATTCACGTAAAGGGAGGTTTAATTCATGAAATACGAAAAGACCAAGGAAGTACTCAACCAACTCGTTGCTGACCTGAGCCAACTGGTGATGGTGGTTCACCAAACCCACTGGTACATGCGCGGGGAAAACTTCTTGAAGCTCCACCCGCTGATGGATGACTGGATGGACGATTTGAACGACCAACTGGACGAAATTTCCGAACGACTGATTGCCCTTGATGGTTCACCATACTCCACCCTTAATGAAATGGCGGAACACACCAAGATTCCCGACGAACCAGGCAACTGGAACAAGTCAACGCCCGAACGGTTCGAAGTACTGGCCAAGGACTACCGTTACTTAGCCGATCTCTACCAGCAGGGGATCGAAATTAGTGACGATGAAAAGGACTTCTCTACCCAGGACATCTTCATTGGCTTCAAGACCGCCACGGAAAAGCGGCTTTGGATGATCCAAGCGGAACTGGGGAAGGCTCCGGAACGGGACCTCTAAACACAGCGCACAATCTAAGCAACGCTCGCCAAGTGGTGGGCGTTGCTTATTTTATAGAAGATTAATTTTTGGTGACGCCCGGTTTGATTGAGTAGGGAGGCTTGCCCGGAAGCGTTGGTTCGTGCTAAATTGGTGAAAGCAAAATTTTAGAAAACACGAGGAAATTGCACGTGATTACCATTACTGACCTGAGCCTGAACCTGTCAGGCCGGACCTTGTACCGCGACGTTAACCTCAAGTTCACGCCTGGCAACTGCTACGGGGTGATTGGGGCGAACGGGGCCGGCAAGTCCACCTTCTTAAAGCTGTTGGAAGGGAAGATGAGCCCGACGACCGGGACGATTTCGATTGGCCCTAACGAACGGATGACCTCCTTAAACCAGGACCACTTCGCCTTTGACGACTGCACGGTCATGGACACCGTGATTCAGGGCCACGCCAAGCTGTATCAAATCATGCAAGAAAAAGACGCCCTCTACGCCAAGCCGGACTTCTCCGATGAAGACGGGGTGAAGGTGGCCGAACTGGAAGCCGAATTTGCCGAAATGGACGGCTGGAACGCCGAAGCCAACGCCTCCCAACTCCTCCAATCGCTGGGGATCTCGGAAAGCCTGCACGACACCTTGATGGGTGAGCTAGCCGAAAGCGACAAGGTGAAGGTCCTCTTGGCCCAAGCCCTGTTCGACTCGCCAGACATCCTCTTGCTGGACGAACCGACCAACGGGTTGGACGTTCACACGATCGCCTGGCTGGAAGACTTCCTGGCCGGCTACGACAAGATCGTGATTGTCGTTTCCCACGACCGTCACTTCTTAAACCAAGTCTGCACCCAGATGTGTGACGTGGACTTCCAAAAGATCAAGCTCTACGTGGGGAACTACGACTTCTGGTACGAATCTAGCCAACTGGCTGCCCAATTAGCCGCCAACCAAAACGCTAAGAAGGAAGAAAAGATCAAGGAGCTCCAAGAGTTCATCGCCCGCTTCTCGGCCAACGCCTCCAAGCACAAGCAGGCCACTTCCCGTAAGAAGCAGTTGGAAAAGATCACCTTAGAAGACATCCAACCGTCAATGCGTAAGTACCCCTACATCAAGTTTGAACAGGACCGCCCGCTTGGAAACGACTTGTTAAAGGTGGAGCACATTTCCCACACCGTTGACGGCGAAAAGCTGTTAAACGACGTCTCCTTCTTGATCCGGCCGGGCGAAAAGGTGGCCTTCTTGTCCCGCAACGACATGGCAACGACCGTCTTAATGCAAATTATTGCCGGGGAAATAACGCCGGACGAAGGGACCGTTACCTGGGGCCAAACGACCTCTACTAATTACATGTCCCGTGACTTAAACGCCGCCTTTGATAACGATGAATTGACGATCATTGACTGGTTGCGCCAATTCGCCACCAAAGAGGAAAACGACAACACCTTTTTGCGCGGCTTCTTAGGGAAGATGCTGTTCTCCGGGGAGGAAATTGATAAGCAAATCAAGGTCCTTTCTGGGGGCGAAAAGGTGCGGTGCCTTTTATCCAAGATGATGTTGCAACACGCCAACGTCTTATTGATGGACGACCCGACCAACCACCTCGACCTGGAATCGATCACGGCGCTAAATGACGCCATGGAAAGCTTCCCGGGCTCGATCCTCTTCACCAGCCACGACCACGAATTCATTCAAACGATTGCTGACCACCTGATTGAAGTGGGACCAAACGGCTTTGTGAGCCGCACCGATACTACTTACGATGACTTCTTGGCCCACCCAACGGCCCAAGAACAAGTGGCCGCACTGTACGAATAGTAAACTAAACACCCCCCAGGAACGTTGCATTCCTAGGGGGTGTTTCAGTATTATCCATCAAGGGGGATGAGAGCTCCCGCAAAATAAAAGGACCCCAGTCATGTTCGTGAAGCGAACTACTGGGGCCCCTTGTTGTACTGCGCGTCTTCCAGGCGCTTTCTATGATGCTGATGTTTGGCTCATTCGTTTTAGTATTGCTAGATTACATCGACACAAATAAAAAGATTCCCCACAGTACAACTTTGGCGAGTTATATACTTAGTATAACAAGCCATCGCCTTTCTAGTTACATTATAGCACAGGGATTGGAATTGGTAAGGAGTACTGAATTAACTTGGTTTGCATCTCGCCTTCCCGTATAATGGAAGGGCAGAAAGTTATAAGGGCGGTGGCTGTCTTTTCCTAGTGAGGTGATGACTATGGAAACATGGACAAATCTTCAGAAGGGTTTCACAGCCAATGAGTGTTTTTCAAGCACTTACACTGATGCTGATGTTTGGCTCGTTTGTCTTAGCATTGCTAGACTATATCGACAAACATTGGCACAAATAAAAAAAGCCGTCCCACTTCATAACTTTGGCAGAGTTATGGGACGAACTTAGTCACATATAACAACGCCATCGCCTTTTTAGCGACCTGCGTCGGAGTCCTGTTGGTAGCAGGGCTCCTTTTTGTATCTCTATTATAACATGGGAAATGAATAATGGCTAAGTAGGTTCTTTTGGAAATAGATGTCTTTTCCTAACGAGGTTTCACAGCCAATGAGGGAGCGTGACAGAAATTTTTAATTTCGTCGTCGCGCCCCAGCAAACAACAATAGGGCTCCAGTCGGGTACGTAAAGCGACCCACTGGAGCCCATTGTTGTACTGCGTGTCTTTCAGGCGCTAACCTTGATGATGATGTTCGGCACGTTTGTACTAACGTTGCTAGATTACATCAAGAAGTATCACAAATAGAAAAGCCGTCCTACAAAATAACTTTGACCGGTTATAGGACGACTTAGGTTTCTTATAACAACGCCATCGCCTTTTTAGCGACCTGATTGAAAGGCTGGTTCGCACCTGCTCCTTACGGCTCCGTCTTGGAAGGGTGGGCGTGGGTGTCTAGCTTAGAGCCGTCGTTGGGGGTGTAGAAGTAAACGGGGCCGTCGATGGACTTGTCGTAGTCGACTTGGACGTCGAGGCCTTCGAAGAACCAGTTTTCTGATTCTTCGATGTAGTAGTGAACGCCGTCAACGACTTGGTCGACCAGTGGTTGAATTGGTTGGTCGTGCCGGCTCATCCCGGTTGAGAACCCTTCGTGGGCGTTGGTTTCACCGTATACCCGGCCGAAGAAGTGGACCCCGCCACCTTCGGGAACGCCCATGCCCTCACGGAACCACTTACTTGCTTCGGGGGAGATGCTAATCTTGGAAACTGCCATGTCGAAAACTCCTTTGTATTCGGTTTCAAATTAACCCTAGGATAGCATATTTACCGGCGGGCGCCAAATGAATGGCTCAACTTTAACTTACCCCAGAATTTGCTATAATAAATCTAATTGGAAAAAAGGGGTGGCAGATCGATGCGAGCGTTAGCAATCTTAGCGTCACACAAACAAACCGGTATTTCCGGACAGATGTTGGCGGCGACAACCGCGGGATTGACAAGGGATCCGGCGTGGGAAGTGGAGACCATTTACCTGGCGGATTACCAGATTGGACCGGATTATCCGGGGCACCCCAACCCGGTGTTGCGGGAGTTAGAAAAGAAAATGCTAGCGGCTGACGTGTGGATCATCTCATCACCCACTTATCTAGGGAACATGAGTGGACAATTAAAGAACTTCTTTGACTGTTTCCGGCGCCGTTTTTACCGCGAAGACCACGTTGGACGCTTATTTCCCGGGAAATTTGCCGGTAAGCGTTACGTTTCGTTGACCTCGTGTTACGCCGGCCCCCTCAAAAACTTCATCTTTCGGGCCTCCAACCCGCCCCTAGAACAGGTCGATAAGGTGCTACTCGATGCCGGCCTCGTTAAGGTGGGCGAAGCGGTACAGACGGGGACCTGGAAGATGAAGGAACTCCCCCAAGCCAAGGTGGCTGAGTTAACCAAGTTAGGCCAAGAAATTACCAACCCGCACGTAAAAGAGAGGTGGACCTTAACCGTGTTCAGATACATAGTTTTATTCTTTACAATTGCCTTGGTCACCCTGGTCACGATGGGGCTCCAAGCTTGGCTCTTTAGTTTCTTAACCGTTGCGGTGACCTTCTGGCTGTCCTGGGCCGTGTTCGTGGTGATTTTCTTTGCCATCCTGTCGGTCATTTTGCATATTTTGACCGTTATGCAACACAAGTTTAAGTAGGGGCGGTGCGTGATTAATCGTGAAAACGGTGTCGCCCGTTCAAAAACAAGTGCTATAATGAACTCCTTGAGGAAAAATTAATTGAAAAGGGCCCCCGGGCCTTGTGAGGTGACAATGATGGATCGATGTGCGGCAATGCGAGAAGCAATGCATGAGCCAGAATTACGGGCGAAGTTATTTGCGGGAAGCTTTGGGATGCGGATGCAAGCCCACCGTGTGTTAACTGACGGTCGGGCGAGCCGTTACCCTTACCCGAGTCAACTGGGTTCACGGGTGAAAAACCCCTACCTAACGAGCGGGATTTCTGATAATTTGATGGAATTCAACGCCGTGATTATGAAGGGGAGCGAGGCGGCCGTCCGCCAGCTGCAAATCCTTCAGCAGATCGTTGACCGCCAGATGGAAAGTCAGGAACGCTTGTGGCCGTTAACGATGCCCCCGGCCCTGGTCTACAAGGACGACCTCGATTTTTTGAGTTATAACTGCTCACGCCCCGACCAAAAGGATTTTTACTACTACCTGATTGGCAAGTACGGCATTAAGTCGCTGTTGATGGGGGGAGTTCACGTCGGTTACGGCCTGGACAAGCAGCTGCTAGAGAAAATCTACCACCGCTTTTACCAGGACAAGTACCGGCGCCAAGCTGATTTCCAAAACCACCTCTACTTTAAGCTCGCCCAGGGCTTTTACCGTTGGCAGTGGCTCTTCACCTACCTGTTTGGGGCCAGCCCGGTGGCGACCAGCGTCAAAGACATTGTGGCGCCCGAGTTAGAACACCAGGTCCGGTCTTTGCGTAACTCCAAGTATGGCTTCACCAACTTGCCAAACGAACAGGTCGATTACAGCTCTTTAGACGCCTACATCAATAGCCTGGCCGACTACCTGGAAAACGGCACCTACCAAAACTTCCACGAGTACTTTGGGCCGGTCTGCTTACACGGGCGGACCAGCAACTTGGAAAAAACGATCAACGATGGGGTCCAATACATCTCAATGCGCGGCTTTGACACCGATCCGTTCTCCAAGGCCGGGATCTCAGAGGATACCTTAAACTTCCTCGAACTGGTCATGATCTACACCCTCCTGACGGAAACGCCGGATGACATGGCCGACAAGGTAAAGGTCGCCACCGAACGAAACGAGCAGGCCGCCCTCCAAGAACCGACCGCCCAAGAGGACTGGATGAAAGAAGAGGGGCTTGATTTCGTCAACCAGCTGGAAGCCTTCTGCGAGGAGTACGACGCCCCGCGTAAGTACCGGTTGGCCCTGAAGTTCGTCCAACGCCGGATTGAAGACCCGAGCTTAACGATTGCCGGGCAGATGGCTTCCAAGATGGAAAATGGCACGATGCTTTCCTTTGGCCTGAAGGTGGCCAACGACCGCTACTTGGAGCTGGTACAATCCAGCCAACCGCTAGCCGTGATTGCCAAGGGGTACTCGGTAACCGCCCAGGAGTTGATCCGGGCGGCGATCGTGCTAGGGATCCAAGTGTGGTTAGACCACGGGGTCCGCTTCAACGTTGGCGACCACGAGGAGCTATTGCCGGCGGACGTTGACCTGCCCCTGGAAGAAGGGCCGCAACAATACCTGTTAAACCTCTTCCCGGAAGTGGGCAACGAATAAGGAAAGTGACCAATTAATAAGGGGCTGGGAGCAGGGAGTTCCCAGCCCCTTACTATTATTCTCAAATCTTAGACAGAAAACGTGGCCAATCACCGCAGACCTAGCTTAGTCATCCGGCCTGCCGAGAAGGTCATTGGCCACGCTTGTTAATTGGAGGAATCATCATGCGAACCATTGCCGTGATTGGCTTAACTAACTTAGGAGTCACCTTGGTGCGGCTGTTAGCGGCCACCAACCGGGTCGACCGCCTGATATTATTGGACCAAGACGATCAAGTTGCGGTGGGCCTAGCCGCTGACCTGGCTGCCAGCCCGGCGCCCCACTGTGAAGTGGTGATCCAAGATCCGGCCGCTCTCAAGGCCGCTGACGTCTTGGTGGTGACAATTGGGCAGCGTTTCTTGGGCCAACCGGATGCGTTTGCGCAACTAGCCGGCAATGCCCAAGCAATTCAAGAATGGCGCTCCGCCGTTACCGAAAGTGGCTTTAGCGGGGTGGTCTTGAACTTGGCGACGCCTAACGAAGCCTTGACCGGTTTGATCCAACAAGAGTGGCAGTTACCGGTCCAACGGGTACTGGGAACCGGTTCGATTACCGATATGGCCCGCTTGCACCAGGTGGTGGCGGCGGCAGTGGAACAACCAGCCAGCTCGGTGACCGGCTACATGCTGGGCCAGCACGACGGTAACTTAGTGCCAATCTGGTCGAGCGTCCGGGTCAACGGGCGGTCGATTGAGGAGCCGATTAACGGCCATTCCCTGGATACCGCCAAGCTCTTGGTGGACGTTCGAGAAGAGGAGTACCGGGTGTTGACGACGGTTGGCAAGGGCAGTTACACCCTGTGTTCGTGGGCGTTGGCGATCCTAGATGTTTTATTACAAAACGGGAGCGCCGTGCTACCAGTTGCGGTCTATCAGCCGCAGTATCAGTGCTACATGTCCTTCCCGGCCCAAATTACCCGGGCGGGGGTGGGCCAGTTCTGGTTGCCCCGCTTGTACCCGGTTGAAGAAGCCCAACTAAAAGTGGCCGCTACCGCGATTAAGACGCAGTTGACGGCCATGCAGGGCTAGTTATTCGTAAGTACGGATCGCCGGAGCCTGGTAATGATTCATGAAGTCGGCGACCTCATCAAAGTTGGTGGCGAACTTAATTGCGTTGACGTAGGGCGGTTCGGTAAAGCCGGTCATCTCCATCGTGGCCAGCATGTCCTTTAAGGGTTGGTAGAAGTTGCGGTAGTTGTAGAGGGCGACCGGCTTAGCGTTATCGCCCAGGGCGGTCCAGGAAAAGGCCTCGCTAACTTCTTCTAGGGTTCCCAGACCACCGGGGAGGGCGAGTAAGCCGTCCGCCATTTCCATCATGTGGTTCTTGCGGGTGTTCATGTCGTCAACGATTTCTAGGCTAGTCAGGTCCGGGTGGCTAGTGCCCCGGTCGGCCAATTCTTCGGTAATCACCCCGTGGGCCTGGCCACCGGCTTCCAAGACGGCGTCGGCCACCGCCCCCATGAGACCGAAGCGACCGCCACCGTAAACTAGGGCGACGTCGTGTTCGGCCATCTGGTGGCCAAAGTCAGTTGCCATTTCCATAAAGGAAGGGTCCTGCCCAGCGCGGGCACCGCAATACACTGCTAATCGTTTTAACATCCTATTCTTCCTTTCCGCAAATCAGATATTTTCAATTATACAACAAGGGAGGGAGAGTGGGAACCAACCTGTTTGGCAGGCCGTTTGACTAAGCTAGGGCGAATGGTTGGTGCATTTCGCACCGTTCTTCGCCCGTACTTAGACACTAGGCCTGCGGTTGGTGACCACGTTATCTGTGTAATCATTGAGAATAGAAGAGGGGCCGGGAAGCTAACCTTCCCGGCCCCTTTATGTTATTGCACTGGTTCGATTTGGTATTCTTGGTCGTCCGCTTCATCGATCAGGCGGGTGGGCCGCTGCTCGTTGGCCTTGATCGTGATGTGGTAACCAAATTTATCGAGGTAGACAAGTTGATCGGTGCTAACGTGTTGAACGTTGGCCGGAATCACCTGGTTATCGATCCCCAATTCGAGTTCAGGTGAGATGGTAATGACGTGGGTCCGGTCCCGCTCCTCATCGTAATAGCGCCAGGTGCCGGCGTAAAAGATCGGTAAGGAGGTTGAACGTTCGTTTTTCTTTTTTGAGTGGCTGAAACCAAGCGAACTAGTGATTCCAGCCATTAGTCCCGCGCCGAACAGTAACATTCCCTTTTTCCGCATTTTACATACTCCTCACTTTATAAACTTGCCTTATCATTCGATAGCATCGGCTTTAAACAACATATATTATACACAGAATGTTGATGAGGAAAGATTTCATTTCTGTTAAAAACCAGGGGAAGTTGTTAAAATAGTAGTAACATGAGAAAAAAGGAGAATTTACGATGCTCAAGCTTGGAATTATTGGAACCAACATTATCACCGATCAAATGTTAGACGCCGCTAAGACGACTGGTCAATACCAATTGACGGCGGTCTACTCCCGGACCCTGACCCGGGCCAAGGAATATGGGGAACCGTACGGCGCCACCGCCTTCTACGACTCCCTGGAGGACTTCTTTGATGAAGGCGACTTCGATGTGGTTTACATCGCCTCACCAAACAGCAAGCACTACGAACAGGCCCGCCTGGCGATCGAAAACGACAAGTTTGTGATCCTAGAAAAGCCGGCCTTCGTCAACCCGGAAGAATTCAGCCGGATTGAATCGTTGCTGGCCGCCCACCCCAAGGCCCGCCTGGTCGAAGCCGCGCGCCACATTCACACCGGCCTCTTCCACGCTGGTGAAGACCAATTAAAGAAGATGGACACGATCCAAGGGGCGAACATCACCGTGATGAAGTACTCTTCGCGCTACGACAAGGTCCTAGCCGACGAGAAGCCGTATCCGAACATCTTCACGCCGGAATTTGCTGGGGGGGCTTTGATGGACCTCGGGGTTTACGCCGTATACGGGGCGGTGACCCTGTTTGGCGTGCCGGACAGCGTCGTTTACTTCCCAACTATGACCAAGTCTGGCGTTGACGGAATGGGGACGGCCATCTTAAACTACGACCAGTTTGCCGTGACCCTGAACTTCGGTAAGACCGCTAACTCCCACCTGGTTTCCGAAATCTACGACCTAAAGGACACCCTGGTCTTTGATTCGATCTTTGACACCACCAAGGTGACCTACTTCGATGCCAACCAGGAACCAACGGAACTGGAGGCGCCGTACTTTGAAAACTCGATGGTCGATGAATTAAACGACTTCGCCGCTCTGTTTAACGCTCCGGACGACCCAGAACAAGTGGCCAACTACAAGCGTTGGCAAACCCTAAGCCGGGAAGTGAACGCCGTTATGTACAACCTGCGTGAATCGGCGGAGCTCACTTTCCCAGCTGACAACAACCGCTAGAGGATGATTGATTTGATTGAACAGTTTCAAACCCACTTTGAAGAACGCAACTTCAAACAACTGACCGCCATTCAAGAGGCGGTCCAAAAGCCCTTAGAAGAGGACAAGACCGTCTTTGGGATCGCCCCGACCGGCTCGGGGAAGACCCTGGCCTTCACCTGGCCACTGTTACCCAAGGTGATGAAGGGGCAGGGAACCCAAATCCTGGTCCTCGAACCGTCACAGGAATTGGCCCTGCAAACCACCCGGGTGATGCGGGAATGGGCGGCCTTACTGGGGCTTAAGGTCCACTCCGCGACCGGGGGCGCTAACCTGCGCCGCCAAACGGAACGGTTGAAAAAGGAGCGCCCTGAAGTCGTCGTGGGGACGCCGGGGCGGATCCTTCACCTGCTAGACACCCGCGACCTCAAGTTAAACAACCTGGCCACGTTGGTGATCGACGAAGCCGACGACCTCTTGCGCGACGACACCCAAGCGGTGGTCGAAGACATTGAGCGGGCAACGCCACTAGACACCCAGTTGGCCTTTTTCTCCGCCACCCAATCAACGACCTTGGAACAGCTCGACGTCTTGTTTGGCCGCGACCTGGTCAAGATTGACGTGCGGGCCCAGGATCACTCCCGCGGCCCGGTTAAGCACGGGTTGGTGGTGGCCCGGACGATGAGTGACAAAGCGGTGATGTTGGAACGGCTCAGTCAAACCAAGAACTTTCGGGCGCTGGTCTTTTTCACTAGCATTAAGACTCTCCACTACACCGCCAGCCGCTTGCGCCACGACGGTATTTCATCAGCCACTTTGGGCGGGCGGCAGCGCCAAACCGAACGGGAAACGGTGATGCGCCAGTTCCGCAAACACCAAGTTAAGCTCTTGTTAACGACAGACGTGGCGGCCCGGGGTCTGGACATTCCTAAGCTCCCGGCGGTGGTTAACTTCGAGCTGCCGAACACGGCGGATGGCTACGTTCACCGGACGGGCCGGACCGGGCGCCAGGGGGAACCAGGCCTGGTGGTCAACCTTGGGGACGACCACGACTTCCGCGACCTCAAGAAGCTTTTGGCCGACACCGACTACCAGCTGGAGCCGATGACGATCGACAAGCGCCAGTTGGTTTCCGGCGAGGACGCTAAGAACGCGGGGAAGTCGGTTGAAAAGGCGACCGTCAAGGCGGTGCAAAAGCGTCAACACGACGCCAAGGGCAACCCGAAAAAAGAAGTGGTACGCACGCTAGATTCCTTCAGCCAGCCTGCCAAGGCCAAGCACAAAAAGAAGAACCGCAAGAACAAGGGGATTCGCTTGAAGCACCGGCGCAAAAACGAAGAGCAACAAAAGTAACAAGAAGATGATCGCACCTTTACAAGTCCGGTAAAGAATGCGATAATTTTTCTTGTGTTGGTCCCATAGTATAATTGGATAGTACGTCCGCCTCCTAAGCGATTGATCCCGGTTCGATTCCGGGTGGGACCATAAGAGCAATAGGTTAGCCGTAAACAAAGGCAACTAATTCTCCCAATTTGTTATTTCGTGCTATAATGAAGATACAAAAAGGAGCCCTGCGCCAACAGGACTCCGACGCAGGTCGCTAGAAAGGCGATGGCGTTGTTACGAGAATCTAAAGTCGTCCCATAACTCGTCCAAAGTTATAATGTGGGACGGCTTTTTCTATTTGTAATGCTTTTTGATGTAATCTAGCAACGTTAGTACAAACGTGCCAAACATCAGCATCCACGTAAGTGCCTGAAAGACACTCATTAGCTGTGAAACCCTTCTGAAGATTCTTCCATGTTTCCATAGACCTCACCTCACCAGGAAAAGACAGCCACCGCCCTTATAACTTCCTGCCTTTCCATTATACGGGAACTTCAGCATAAAACCAAGAACTCTTGTTTGTTATATGATCCCTATGACATTTGGAAAGACTTCCTCAAAAGAAAACTCCGGTCAATTCGCATTTCGCGGACTGACCGGAGTTTATTTGGTTAGCGACTACTACCGCTTAGCAATTTTTTCGTTGTCCTTAAAGATCAGCCACCGCGAGAAGATGTAGTTGGCGACCACGACCACCACGTTATCAACGATCTTCACCATTAGTTCTTGGATTGGGGTGTTGAGCTTTAACAAGGTCACCCCTACGAACATGAAGGCCATGTCGATCAAGAGGGTGAGGCCCCGGTAAAAGAAGAACTGGGAGATCTCAATCCAAAAGGCCTTCCAAGTGGTGTAATGGGAGTTAAAAACCCAGACCTTGTTGGTGAGGTAGGCAACTAAAACGGATAAAAACCAGGCCGTTACATTGGCCACCTGGTAGTTCCAGTGGACCCCTGAGGAGAGGAACTGGAACGACACGATGTTGACCAGGGTGGTAACCACACCCCAAAAGAGGTAGGCGATCACTTGGCCGTACTTGTTCCAGAGTTTGCGCATGACGGCCTCCTAGCCTAGCTTAGCCACGAGGTCCTTGGCAAAGCTGGCCAAGCGTTCCTCGTCTTCGGCATCTGGGGCGAGGTTGATGTGGACGTTTTCGCTCCCCTTGGTGGCACCCGCTTGTTCAAAGGCGGCGCCAAATTCGTCAACGGCCTTGCAGTAATCATCACCGTAGAAGGTGTCACCGGAACCAGCGACCCCGTAGACTTTTCCAGCTAAGTCGGCTTCCTTTAAGTCATCAAAGAAGTCGAGCCCTTCGTCAGGCAGGGAGCCTTCGTCGTAGGTGTAGGGGCACACCACGCAAAGGTCGACGTCATCGAAATCGGCGACGTCGGCCATCGTCATTTCGGTCATTTCAACGTCAACGCCGAGGTCCTCCAGGGCGCCGGTGACCATGTCGGCGACGTCCTCATTGTTTCCGGTAATGGTGGCGTAAACCACGAGTGCTTTTGCCATGATTATCCCTCCAAAGATTTGAACGATTTGTAATTTTAAAACCTTCGATAGTATAGCACACTCAAACGGTGCTATACTGGTAAGAGTTTATAAAATGTAAGGAGTAGTGTGAATGATTAGCTTAAAATCACCACGGGAAATCCGTGCGATGGAAAAGTCCGGCGCCGTTTTAGCCGGGATGCACCTGGGGATTCAAAAGATTATCCGGCCGGGCATTTCGAGCTGGGTAATCGAAGAATTTGCTCGTGATTACTTCAAGCAAGCGGGGGCGATCGCCGCTCAAATCGGCTTTGAAGGGTACAAGTACGCAACCTGCGTGAGTGTGAACGATGAAATTTGTCACGGTTTTCCGCGCAAGAAGTTGATCTTAAAGGATGGCGACTTGGTTAAGGTTGACACGGTGGTCAACCTCGACGGCGCCTTTTCCGATTCTTGCTGGTCGTACGCCGTGGGCACCCCGTCACCGGAGATTGCCAAGCTGATGGACGTCACTAAGAAGTCCTTGTACATGGGGATTGACCAGTGCGTACCGGGTAACCGGATTGGCGATATCGGTGCCGTAATTCAGCACTACACCGAAGACGAAAACGGCTACGGGGACGTCAAAGAATTCGTTGGTCACGGAATCGGGCCCACGATGCACGAAGACCCAATGGTACCTCACTACGGGGAAGCCGGCCACGGCCTGCGCCTGCGCAAGGGGATGACGATCACGGTGGAACCGATGATTAACACCGGCACTTGGCAAGCCGACACCTCCGATCCGTCTGGCTGGCTGGCTAAGACGGCCGACGGTGGCTGGTCGTGCCAATACGAGCACACCCTGGTAATTACGGAGGACGGGCCAAAGATCCTGACCTCCCAAGATCCGGAAGCGGACGCCAAGTACCTGTACGATGATGAGTACGCCAAGGAATTGGCCCACTACGGCGAGATTGCACGGCGGGTGGCCAAGAAGTACGAAGAATAGATAATTGGGGGATGGAAACCACTCTTCAATGTAGGCCGGCCTTAGGTGGTGGAGCTACGGAGGGTTTCCACGTTATCTAGGGGACAATAAAATAGAATTAGGGGTTGGAAGAAACGGTTATTTTCTTTCAACCCCACTTTTTATAAAGGTAGCAACATGAAAAAAAATAATAGTGAACTCTGGTTGGCTAATCGCCCTTCTCTTGACGGTGATGAACCTCTGGATGTGGGATTCACAACTTCAGTTTAGTAATTACTCGGAAAACAACCTCAAGATGGCGGTTCTCCAGTTAGTCCACGTGATTTTGATTATTGCCGAGCTGTGGCTGTTAATGCAACTTGGGCGAACTTTGAAGCGACACCGGCTTGGCCGCACCCGCGTCATCACCACCTGGTTAGTCCTGGTGGCCTATGGGGCCGGTTCAGTCCTCCTTCAACTAGTTTGGAAGAACCAGTTTTACTTCAGCGACCTTTTAAACGCCGTTTTCCCAATCACCCGGAATATCTTTCCGCTGGCAACGGCCTACATTATCGCCATGGCGACCTTTCCGCGGGTTAATGAACTGTCCGAAGTTAACCGACGCTTCCTCGGAAAAGTACTAGTGGGGATGTTTCTGGTTGCGACGGTCTTTTACAACGATTTGTGGGGGATCAAAGACAGCCAAAACGTCCTCTTTTACCTAATGGTGATGATGGTCGGCGCCGCCTTTGATGGGATCGAACTGCCGGACCACTGGCGCCGGTTTGTGAAACGTTGGGGAACGGTAACCCTGCTGGTAACGGCGGTGTTGGCAATGTTAATGCCGACAATTTCAGTAACGATTCACTATGATATGTCAACGGCAAACCGTTTCTCTAACCTATCAGATGGCTTATTGGTGCTGGTGGCACTGGGGATGTTTCTCTTACAGAAGAACCAGGTTATCGGTGAGCACCAAATTTTAAACGGAGGGATTTACAGTAGCCTTGTTTTGGCAGGACTGCCTTTATTGCGGAGCCATTATGTTGGATTTGCCGCTGGCCACGTCGGCAATCTGGGCTTGAAGATCCTTTTGGTAACGATCATTGCGGGTGCCGTTATGGCGGTCGGATTCGTTGCTAATTGGTGCTTAAGAAGGCTCTTTTCATCTTTAGCGATCACCCAACATTACAAGCGGTGGGTTGAGGAGCTGCCGTCCCACTTGATGGAGTGGCCAGCGTGGCTGAAGAAGTTTTGCCATCGTCACTGGCCGGCGTTGACGGCTATTTGGATGTCGTATGTGTTAGCAATTGTTTCACTTGCTCTTATGTATTCGACGTGGCAATTAACACCAACATATGAAAGTTTTATCTATCAAGTTTTGGCACGTCAAGGGACTCTTATTTTCTCTGCAATTTTGATCTGGTTAATGATAAAAATTGTCCAATCTATTATTGGTTGTTACTGGGTATCGTTAGGATTAGTAACTGCTGTAACCATTATTTGGGCAATTGCAAATCATATTAAACTCAATCTTAGAGAAGAGCCGATCCTTCCTTCTGATGTCATGATGTATCAGGCATATGGCAGTATGTTGAAGTTTGTAAGCATTTGGATTGTTGCTGCCGGGGTAGTTAGCCTAGCCCTTTTAGTAGTGATTGGTTTGTTGTTAGATCGTAAGTACCGAGTACCTGCGCCAAGGATTAAACGAAGAGTCTTATGGGTAATTCTGACAGTTTGTTTCTTTGGTAGCAGTGCCTTTTGGAATCACACAGGGTCTCGAATTAATACTTTTATTAGTGGATTAGGGAATGATCCCTTATTTTATAGCCAAATTTCAGGAGCTCACCAGAATGGACCGCTTATTCAGTTTCTGAATAATATCGACATCACCGTGATGGAGAAGCCAGCCGGCTATTCAAAGGCGCGGATGGAAAAGATTGCCCAAGAATATCAAGAGGTGGCAAAGGAGATAAACAAAGATCGGAAGAATTTGCTGTCGTCGCAAACAATCATGTTTAACCTAAGTGAAAGCTTCTCTAACCCCAAACGGGTACCGGGAGTCAAGATTAAGGGGAACCCGATTCCATATATTCTTTCCCTGAAGAAAACGACCACTAGCGGTCTGATGATGTCGTCAGGTTACGGTGGGGGAACGGCCAATATGGAATACATGACCTTAACTGGGTTGGCAACTGCAAACTTTTCGTCAACAATGAGCACTCCTTATACACAATTGGTAGCAAGATTGATACATGAGTGGTCATTTAACCAAGACTTTAGGTATGCGGTAGCCATTCACCCATATGAGGGTATTTTTTACAGTCGAATATCTGCATATCGGAAATTTGAGTTTAATCGCTTTTACTATTTAGGTAGTAAGTATAAGATCATAGACCAAAAGAAAATTGGTTATAATCCGTACTTGTCTGATGAGACAGCGTACGATAATGCTTTACATCAGTTACGAAATGATGAGAATGGAACGTTCATTAACTTAGTAACGATGCAAAACCACTTACCTTATAATTCATCGTATTATAAGAGATCATCTAGTTGGCTCCCAACATCTGTAAGTGCGGGTACTGATAAGAGTACGGTAGCAGCATACACCGCCGGAATCAATTACACCGACAAAGCAGTTAAGCAGTTCATCAAGCAAATCAACAAGATCCAAAAGCCCATCACGGTTGTCTTCTATGGTGATCATTTGCCGGGGATTTACAACAACAGCATGGCAAAGGATGGGACCAAGCTACATGAAACGGATTACTTCATCTACTCCAACACCTACGCCCGTGAACATGGCGCCCGGACTTTGACCAGTAACACTAAGGTGGTCAGTCCGAATGACTTCATGGCGATGGTAGCGAAACAAACTAATTCCAAGGTCACGCCATACCTCGCTTTTATGACAAAGGTATATGAAGACTTACCAGCCGTTTCCATTAACACTGGCCAAAACAATAGCACTGCTAGCCTCCAGTTCACAAATAGTAAGGGGCAAGTGGTTAAGTACAGCCAGTTAACTAAGAAGCAAAAACGACTCTGGCAAGATTACAAGCTGGTTCAATACGATTTGACGGCCGGTAAGCAGTACCTGTACCAGTTGCACATGATGAAGTAGGAAAGTGAGCGGAATCGTCAAGAAATAATGCGCAGCTAGAAAGACAAAAGAGTTCCTTATGGGAGCTCTTTTTGTTTTCGCCGTTAGAAACTGCTAAAATGGGCCTATTAACGTGTGGGAGGGCATGATGAAATTTATTGGCACCAAATTGAAGCGCTTTGTGACGGCCTTTGCCGAACACTTCCAAATGGCGCAAGTAACAACTTCGGCGGCCGTGCTGGCCTACTATACCTTACTTTCCATTTTCCCGGCGGTGCTAGTGGTGGGAAACCTCTTGCCGATGCTGGGGTTGGATGCGAAAACGGTCCTCCCGTATCTGCAATCGGCAATCCCTAGTTCGGTCTACCAATTCATTCGACCGATCATCTTTGACTTCTTACGCCAGGGGAGCGGGGGGATCCTGACCACTGGGGCCTTGGTGGCACTGTGGTCAACTAGCCAGGGTATCGCGGCCTTTCAGCGCTCGGTTAACGGTGCCTACGGGGTGGCTAAGAACCAGAACCCAATCATTAACCGGGTCCTGTCCTTTATTTGGATGATCATCGTCATCATGATCATCTTCGCCTTAGTGATTATGTATGGGCTCGGGGAACAGGTGTTAGAAGCCTTACAGCCAATCTTGCACTTCCCGATTAATTACGTCACCCTCTTTAGTAGCCTGCGGTGGCCAGTGACCTTTGGCGGGCTCTTTATCTTCTTAACCCTGCTCTATTACTTCGTTCCTAACGCCCGGGTGCGCCTGCGGTACGTGGTAATTGGCGCCCTAGTTGCTACCTTGCTGTGGATGGGCCTATCGCGCCTCTTCTCCTATTACGCCGTCGTGTTCGCCCAACGGTTAAATTCCTACAAGACGATCGGGGCCTTCATCTTGATGATGATGTGGCTGGACTTTTCCGGGATGATTGTGATGATCGGGGCGATTGTCAACGCCACCTGTCAGGTGTTGGTGGATGGGCCAGTTAGCCAGCGCCCTTACTTTTGGCAGTGGATTCATGAACGAATCAAAAAAGTGGGTGGGAAATAACCTACTCGGCAGGTCGTATGACTAAGCTAGGACGAACGGTTAGTGCAGTATGCACTGTTCTTCGGCCGTACTTAGGCACTAGACCTGCGGTTATTTTCCACATTTCCTGCCTAACTTTCGTGAATACAGCAAAAGGCTAGGAGAAAACACGGTTTTCTCCCAGCCTCTGGTCGTTAGCAATTAAGCAAAGAGTACTTCTTCGTCGGTGTTGACCACCTTAGCGGAAACGGGCGTGACGAACAGATCTTCTTCGCCCTTCTTAAACAGCTTTAGGTTGGCAATTTGGGTCATGGCTTGGCGAACGGTAGCTTCGTCCAGTTGGCCATTGGCGTAGTTGATCTTTAGAATGTGCGTCTTGTTCAGGCTGCCCTTGTAGGTGAGGTTTAAGGTCTTCATTTAAGTACTTCCTTTCGGTTGGCTAGTGGTTATGGCTATTCGTTAGTTAAAGTCGTGGCGGTCGTCAGGGTGGCTTCTTGGACGGTGCCCCCGGCTAATCCTTCAAGGATGGTTTGGAAGCTGGCGATCTGCTCATCACTCGGTTGGGCAACCAGGTTGTTAAAGACCCGGTTTAAACCTTCAGGGTGATCGCCATCGATCAAGGTGACTTGAAGCTTAGTGGATTTGACGTTATGAAGCATAGTTGGAATCTCCTTTAAATTTGATTGGTGTAAGTTGTGATCACTGCTTACACCTTATACATAGAAACCAAGCGAAAATTTGTAAGGGTGGATCATGGAAAAAGAATCGCAAATTCGACAAATTACCGCCATTGTGGCCCAAAAACGGCCGGGGCGCTTTAACGTCTTTTTAAACGGTCAGTACGCCTTTCCGGTGGACGAGAGTGTCTTGATCAAATACCGTCTTTATAAGGGGATGGGGGTCGATCAGGGATTACTGCGGCAGATCTCAAACGATGATCAGGTGGCGCAAGCCTACAATAAGATGCTGGATTACCTGTCCCACCAACTACGGACCGAACACGAGGTGGAACAAAAACTAGTGGAGATTGACACCCCACCGGAGTTTGTCCCGGTGGTGATGGCCAAGTTGCGGGAAAACCGCTTGTTGGATGACCGGGAGTACGCGGCTGCTTACGTGCGGACGGAGATGAATACCGGTTTGAAGGGGCCGGGGGTGATTCGCCAAAAACTTCGTCAAAAGCGGGTGGGCGAGTTTTTAATTGACGACGCCCTGACCCAGTTCACCACGGAACAACAGGTTGAAAATGCCGCTAAACTGGTGCAAAAGCTGGTCAAGCGTTACCTGAACCAACCGGCACGGCGCCGAAGCGAAAAAATCCACCAGGGGGTGCTAACCCAAGGGTACGGCGATGAAGTTTACCAACTGGTGAAGGAAAACGAAATCCCGTCCCAAACGGAGGATCGCCAGGCGGAATTACTGGAACGGGAAGCGGAAAAAGCTTGGCACCGTTACCGCCGGTTTGAAGGTTATGAACGAAAGATGAAGACTAAGCAGGCCCTTTACCGCAAGGGGTTTGACCTCAATGAAATTGATCATTGGCTGGCCAAGCAAGAAAATCTTAACAACTGATGAAAGGGGTTCCAGACGAAAAGTTCTTTTTAACGCCCTAATTTATTGGTATCATTAGAGGAGTATTTGTAAATAGAATCTATTTACAATGGGTTGCGGTTATCAACAATGAAGTGAAAAATGGGGCGACTAGAGAGCCCAAGTTAATTTGAAATCGAGAGAAACGCTAATGGTTGAAAACATGATTCACATTGATGCGGAACGATTAAACCGCCAATACTTTTACCGGGGGATCAAGCGTCTGTTTGACGTGGTGGCCTCGGCAATCGGGGTGGTGGTCATCAGTCCGGTACTGTTAATCATTGCAATTTGCATCAAAGTTGATGATCCCCACGGGCCGGTGTTTTACACCCAAACCCGGGTGGGGAAGGACGGACACGAATTCAAAATCATCAAGTTCCGCTCAATGGTTAGTAACGCAGATGAGCTCCTCGCCAAATTACAAGATCAAAACGAGGTTGATGGGGCGATGTTTAAAATGAAGGACGACCCCCGGATCACCCGGGTTGGCCGTGTGATTCGCAAGTACAGCTTGGATGAGTTGCCACAGTTAATTAACGTGGTGACCGGATCAATGAGCATCGTTGGGCCCCGGCCGCCACTGGTTTCGGAGGTGGAGCAGTACACGGAGTACGATAAGCAACGCCTCTTAGTGACCCCCGGGGCCACCGGAATGTGGCAAGTGGGGGGCCGAAATGACGTGGACTTTGACGAAATGGTCCGCCTCGACCTAACCTACATTCAAAATCGCTCCGTGTGGTTGGATTTAAAGATCATGCTTGAAACCGTGAAGGTAATGATCAAACCAAACGGAGCCTACTAAAGGAGAACATTGTGCGAGTAAAAGTATTAGTTGCCGCCCACAAAAATTACGAAATGCCGACAGATCCAATGTATCTGCCGGTTTTTGTGGGTAAGGACCTACACCCAGATGTTAACCACACCTTCCAAGGGGATAACACGGGCGATAACATTTCCCAAAAGAACCCGACTTATAACGAGCTAACCGCCATTTACTGGGGTTGGAAGAACTTAGACGTAGATGCCATGGGGTTGGTGCACTACCGCCGTTACCTGAGTCTACGTCACCAGAAGTCGCTTCAAACGGTGCTGTCGGAAAAAGAAACCGTGGCGCTATTAGAAGACTACGATATTATCCTGCCATCTAAGCGGAAGTACTACATCGAGACTAACGAATCGCATTACTTACATGCTCACCACCACGAACCATTTGAGGTGATGCGCCAGGTGATACAAGAGCAATACCCAGAGTATGCACCAGCCTTTGAGCTAGTGATGAAGCGGACCTGGGCGCACATGTTTAACATGTTCATCATGAAGAAAAAGCCCTTCAATGAGTACTGTACTTGGATGTACGACGTCTTGGCTAAAGTGGAAGCCCAAACGGATATCTCCAACTACTCAACCTACGAACAACGGGTCTACGGCTTTTTAAGTGAGTTGCTACTCGACGTTTGGCTGGAAGTCCACCCAGAGTACAAGGCCAAAGAGGTTAACTACGTCTTTATGGAGCATACCAACTGGTTGAAAAAGGGCGGTAAGTTTATCCAACGTAAGATCACGGGACATGCCTAATGTAGGAAGAAGGTGTGAATTAATAATGAGGCTATCTCGATATCTAAATGTAGAAATAACCGGTCAACAGTTATATCTACTCGGATTCACATATTTTTTTACAATTACGTTTTTGCAAACATCAATGTTTTTAGAGTTCTTCGGGAAAAATACGCTTCATGATTTATCCTACTTAGGCTTAGCATTGATATTGCTTAAAATATTTATTTTTGATAAAAAAAGCTATATTCAATATCTATCTACAATAATAGTACTTGGTATTTTGGCAATTACTTGGAGAACATCTGGAGAGTTTACGATGCTCCCGATGGGAATATTAGTTTTGGGGGCAAAGGATGTTGACTTTAAGCAAATCATAAGGACCTACCTTATCGTTGGAACTTTAATCTTAATGGTTACTATTGTATCGTCAAAAATAGATATCATTAGAAATCTTGTCTACTATCGAGCAGGTACCTCTATATCAAGACAATCATTTGGGATAATTTATCCTACAGATTTTGCTGCTCACATACTATTCCTAGTAATGGCATATGTGTATTTAAAATTTAAAAAGGCTAACTGGAAAACATATCTAGGAATAATTGTGGTCTCTTTATTAGTAATAAAATTTTGTGATGCGAGATTAAGTGCTTATACAATGCTCTTGATGATTCCAGTCATTTGGATAGGAAAGCAAGCAGCACAAGGAAATAAATTTTGTAAATTTATTGCTAATTTTTCTTGGTCGACGCCAATAATTTTTGGATATGTCACTGTTTACCTAGGATACTTCTTTACAATCTCAAACCCTATTTTAAAGAAAATTGATCAAATTTTATCTAGTCGACTATATTATGAACACGTTGCAATAGATAAGTATGGTGTGTCACTTTTTGGAAGACATATGGTTGAACATGCTTGGGGTGGATTAAGTGGGTTAAGAATGACAGAAAAATCGCCCCAATCATATTTTTTCATAGACTCATCGTACGTGAGAATGTTAATCCTGTACGGTCTCGTAGTTACATTGTTTGTTCTTGTAACAATGTCAATACTTGCATGGAAATCTTCAGAAATGGGAGAATATTCATTGGCATGCATTATCGTTTTACTTTCAATTGCGGCGATTACAGAACAACATTTATATGATCCAGCATATGATCCATTTTTAATTGCGTTATGTGCTAAGGGGTATTTTTCTAAACCTGAAATGTCAATTTAAGTTAGAAAAAAAGTTGTCGTTGATCCTCTGTGATATGTTCCATCAATACCTCATAAGGTGT